>ULTV01055818.1_pt1 | contig 82859 bp, 74 predicted proteins | sample 1957931 | NCBI WGS metagenome assembly ULTV01 (sample SAMEA4835743, study PRJEB28245) | human gut metagenome | biome: gut microbiome; material: fecal sample | place: Denmark | collected 2008
AGAACATGGTAACTGGTGCTGCTCAGATGGACGGTGCTATCCTTGTTGTTGCTGCAACTGACGGTCCTATGCCTCAGACACGTGAGCACGTGCTTCTCGCTCGTCAGGTAAACGTTCCGCGTATGGTTGTGTTCCTGAACAAGTGCGATATGGTTGAGGATGAGGAAATGCTCGAACTCGTTGAGATGGAGGTTAGAGAAATCCTTGATCAGTATGAATTCGAGGATGATACTCCTATAATTCGTGGTTCTGCACTCGGCGCACTTAATGGCGTAGCAAAATGGGAAGAGAAGGTTATGGAGCTCATGAACGCTGTTGATGAGTGGATTCAGGAGCCTCCGCGCGACCTCGACAAACCTTTCCTTATGCCTGTTGAGGACGTGTTCTCTATCACTGGCCGTGGAACAGTTGCTACCGGACGTATCGAGACTGGTCGTGTTAAGGTCGGTGATGAAGTAGAACTTCTCGGTCTTGGCGAAGATAAGAAGAGCGTGGTAACAGGTGTTGAAATGTTCCGCAAAATTCTTGATGAAGGTGAAGCTGGTGATAACGTAGGTCTGCTCCTCCGTGGTATAGACAAGAACGAAATCAAGCGCGGTATGGTTCTCTGTCATCCGGGTCAGATTAAGCCGTTCAAGAAGTTCAAGGCTTCTATCTACGTTCTGAAGAAAGAAGAGGGTGGTCGTCATACTCCGTTCGGAAACAAGTATCGTCCGCAGTTCTATCTCCGTACAATGGACTGTACAGGTGAAATCTCTCTTCCGGAGGGCGTAGAAATGGTAATGCCTGGAGACAACGTGGAAATCACAGTTGAGCTGATTTATGCTGTTGCTCTTAACAAGGGTCTGCGCTTCGCTATCCGTGAGGGTGGACGCACAGTAGGCTCTGGTCAGATTACTGAAGTATTTGAAGACTAAATTTCAAAATCAGGATTTAAACATCCCTGTTTCTTGAAATAAGATAATAAATGTTCCCGCATGAGCGGCATGCGGGAATTTTTTACGGGATTAGCTCAGTTGGTAGAGCACTGGTCTCCAAAACCAGGTGTCGGGAGTTCGAGCCTCTCATCCCGTGCTAAATAAAGATAATATGTTCAAGAAATTTGTGAATTATTGCAAAGTTTGTTACAACGAACTTGCGCATAAAACTACATGGCCTACAGGTGCCGAACTCACGCACAGTGCTATGATTGTATTATCTGCTTCCCTTGTCATAGCTTGTGTCGTGTTCGCAATGGATCAGCTCTTTGAGTGGATCATGAGTATGGTTTATCCAGGTTAATTTATCGGAAAATGGCTGAAACAGGAAAGAATTGGTATGTCTTGCGTGCTGTAAGTGGCAAAGAGGCTAAGGTGAAGGAATACATTGAGGCTGAAATGAAACACAACACGTTATTGTCGACACATGTTTCTCAGGTTATCATACCTATGGAGAAGCATGCTTCTTTGCGTAATGGCAAGAGAGTCATCAAAGAGAAGATTTCTCTTCCCGGCTATGTTTTCGTTGAGGCCTCTCTCGTTGGAGATGTTGCGCATACCTTGCGTTTCATGCCCAATGTCCTTGGCTTTCTTGGTGGACTAGACAATCCTTCTCCAGTTCCGCAGGCAGACATAAATCGTATGCTTGGTACTGCAGAAGAAACAGAGCTTGTAGACGATGTGAATATTCCGTATGTTGTCGATGAAACTGTGAAGGTTATTGATGGTCCTTTCAGCGGCTTTAGCGGTGTGATTGAAGAAGTCAACAGTGAAAAGCGTAAGTTGAAGGTGATGGTCAAGATTTTCGGAAGAAAGACTCCATTGGAATTAGGTTTTATGCAAGTTGAAAAAGAAGGCTGATGCATTGTTACGGGTGTATCGCATCTTTTTATACTAATCATTTAACATATAAACAAAAATGGCTAAAGAAGTTGCTGGATTAATCAAGTTACAGATTAAAGGTGGCGCAGCGAATCCCTCTCCTCCTGTAGGACCGGCTTTGGGTTCGAAGGGTATTAATATTATGGGATTCTGCAAGGAGTTCAACGCCAGAACCCAGGATAAGGCAGGTAAGATTATTCCTGTCGTTATCACCTACTACACCGACAAGTCATTCAGCTTCGAGCTTAAGACTCCGCCTGCAGCTGTTCAGCTTAAAGAGGCAGCCAAGGTTAAGAGTGGCTCAGCACAGCCTAATCGTCAGAAAGTTGCCAGCGTGACTTGGGATCAGGTTAGAGCAATAGCAGAGGACAAGATGAAAGATCTTAACTGCTTCACTGTGGAGGCAGCGATGAAGCTTGTTGCCGGTACTGCAAGAAGTATGGGTATAACTGTAAAAGGGGATTTCCCTGGTAAATAATTTATAACTTCAATTAGAAAAATGAGTAAACTGACAAAAAATCAAAAATCAGTAGCTGATAAGGTTGAAGCAGGGAAAGCATACTCTTTGATGGAGGCATCAGAGCTTGTTAAGGAAATAACTACGACTAAGTTTGATGCTTCTGTAGATATAGATGTACGCTTAGGCGTTGACCCGCGTAAGGCAAACCAGATGGTCCGTGGCGTAGTTTCGCTTCCAAATGGCACTGGTAAGGTTACACGCGTGCTCTGTCTTTGTACACCGGATGCTGAAGCTGCTGCCAAAGAGGCTGGTGCAGACTATGTCGGTCTTGATGAATACATCGAAAAGATTAAAGGCGGATGGACTGATGTGGATGTTATCATAACAATGCCGTCATGCATGGGTAAGATAGGTCCTTTGGGACGAGTTCTCGGACCGCGTGGACTTATGCCTAATCCAAAGAGCGGCACAGTGACAATGGATGTTGCTAAGGCAGTAAAAGAGGTTAAGCAAGGTAAGATAGACTTTAAAGTTGACAAGGCCGGTATTATCCATACGTCTATCGGTAAGGTCAGCTTTACAGCAGAGCAGATTATGCAGAATGCAAAGGAGTTTATCGCTACTGTTATAAAGCTTAAACCGTCTGCTGCTAAAGGTACATATATTAAGAGTATCTTTATTTCTAGCACTATGAGTAAGGGTATCAAGGTTGATCCTAAATCAGTTGAGTAACTCTAAAAGTTTTGTAAAATGAGAAAAGAAGTAAAAGATACTATTATAAATGAACTAGGTCAGAAACTGAAGGAATATCCTCATTTCTATCTGGTTGATGTTACAGGTCTGAATGCGGAGGCTACAAGTAACTTGCGCCGCAAGTGTTTTAAGAGCGAAATCAAGATGGTTGTTGTGAAGAACACTCTTCTTCACAAGGCTTTCGAGGCTTCAGACGTGGATTTTGAACCTTTGTATTGTACTCTGAAAGGTACGACAGCCGTATTGTTTACACATACAGCAAATGTTCCTGCAAAGCTTTTGAAAGAGTATACTAAGGAAGGTATCCCCGCACTTAAAGGTGCATATGCAGAAGAATGCGTATATGTAGGTGCAGACAAGCTCTCTGAACTTGCTTCACTGAAGAGCAAGAACGAAGTTATTGCTGAAATTGTCGCATTGCTGCAGTCTCCCGCCAAGAATGTTGTTTCTGCACTTCAGTCTGGTGCGAACACGATTCATGGTGTCCTGAAAACTTTGGGTGAGCGCCCGGAGTAACAAAAAACAATTATTAATATAAAAAACAATTAAAATTTTAAATAAAATGGCAGATATCAAAGCTATTGCTGAAGAGTTAGTAAATCTTACAGTAAAAGAAGTAAATGAGTTGGCAACAGTCCTGAAGGACGAGTATGGAATCGAGCCCGCTGCTGCAGCCGTAGCTGTAGCTGCTGGACCTGCAGCCGGTGGTGCAGCTGGTGAGGCAGAGGAGAAGACTTCTTTCGACGTTGTTCTCGCTGAAGTAGGTGGTGCAAAACTTCAGGTTGTTAAGGCAGTTAAGGAAGCTTGCGGTCTTGGCTTGAAAGAGGCTAAGGATCTTGTAGACGGCGCTCCTGCTACAATCAAGGAAGGTCTTTCTAAGGAAGAGGCTGAGAACTTGAAGAAGGCTATCGAAGAGGCTGGTGCCAAGGTAGAACTCAAGTAATAATAAATCTTATAAATTCGCGGCAAGACAATGATTTTGTCTATGCAGTGTGAATCTTTTTAAAATACGGTTAGAATCTTCCAGGTAGGTAGGTTCTAACCTTTTTGTGTCTTTTCATTTATTATAAATATTAATATCTTCTGATGGCTTCAAAAATTGTTGATAACAGAGTTAATTTTGCCAGCATCCACAATCCGATGCCATATCCGGATTTTCTCGATGTGCAGCTAAAGTCGTTTAAGGACTTCCTTCAGATGGACACTCCCCCCGAAGAACGCAAGAACGATGGTCTCTATAAGGTTTTCTCAGAGAATTTCCCTATTACGGATACCAGAAACAACTTTGTTCTTGAGTTCCTCGATTATTATATAGACCCGCCGCGTTACACAATAGAAGAGTGTCTTGAGCGCGGGCTTACATACAGTGTGCCTTTGAAGGCAAAGATGAAATTGTATTGTACCGATCCTGATCATGAGGACTTCGGTACATTCATACAGGATGTTTTCCTGGGTACAATTCCTTACATGACGAGCAACGGCACATTCATCATTAATGGTGCCGAGCGTGTTGTCGTTTCACAGTTGCACCGCTCTCCGGGCGTGTTCTTCGGCCAAGGTGTGCATGCAAACGGCACCGTGCTTTATTCTGCACGAATCATACCTTTCAAAGGCTCGTGGATAGAGTTTGCCACAGATATCAACAATGTAATGTATGCTTATATCGACCGTAAGAAGAAATTGCCTGTAACGACTCTTCTTCGTGCGATTGGATATGAGCAGGACAAGGATATCCTTCAGATTTTTGATCTTGCAGAAGAAGTCAAGGTCAACAAGAAGAATATGAAGGCAGCCATCGGACGTAAGCTTGCCGCACGTGTTCTGAAAAGCTGGAATGAGGATTTCGTAGACGAGGATACCGGTGAGGTTGTTTCCATCGAGCGTAACGAAGTCATCATGGAGCGTGAGACTGAACTCACAGAGGATAACATCGTCGACATAATAGAGAGCGGCACCCCTTCTGTGTTGCTTCATAAGGATGCGGAGGCAGCAAACAAATATTCGATAATCTTCAACACACTCGCAAAAGATCCGAGCAACTCTGAGAAAGAGGCAGTGCTGTATATATACAGACAGCTCCGTAATGCCGACCCGGCAGATGACGCGAGTGCCTGTGAAGTGTTCCAGAATCTGTTCTTCTCTGACAAGCGTTATGACTTGGGAGAAGTGGGACGTTATCGTATAAACAAGAAACTTGGTCTTGACACGGAGTCAGACATCCGAGTACTGACAAAGGACGATATAATAGAAATCATAAAGTATCTTATTCAGCTTATCAACTCTAACGCAACGGTGGACGATATCGACCACTTGTCCAACCGTCGTGTGCGTACCGTCGGAGAGCAGTTGAGCAATCAGTTCTCCATCGGTCTTGCCCGTATGAGCCGTACGATACGCGAGCGCATGAATGTGCGTGACAATGAGGTGTTCCAGCCTACTGACCTGATTAACGCAAAGACAATCTCAAGCGTAATCAATTCTTTCTTCGGTACAAACCCGTTGTCACAGTTTATGGACCAGACCAATCCGTTGGCAGAGGTAACACACAAACGCCGTCTGTCTGCTCTTGGTCCCGGCGGACTTTCACGTGAGCGTGCCGGATTCGAGGTGCGTGACGTTCATTACACACATTACGGACGTCTCTGTCCTATCGAGAGTCCTGAAGGTCCTAACATCGGACTTATATCGTCGCTTTGCGTTTATGCTACCATCAACGAGCTCGGATTTATTGAGACTCCCTACCGCAAGGTTACTGACGGTAACGTCAATCTTAATAATGATGATGTTGTATATCTCACTGCCGAGGAAGAGCAGGATCACATCATCGGACAGGGTAATGCTCCTCTTCGTGAAGACGGCTCGTTCATACGCGACTATGTGAAATGCCGTCAGGACGCCGACTTCCCTGTAGTAGCACCCGACCAGGTCGATCTTATGGACGTGTCTCCGCAACAGATTGCGTCTGTTTCCGCCGGACTCATTCCGTTCCTCGAGCATGACGACGGTCACCGTGCGCTGATGGGATGTAACATGATGCGCCAGGCTGTTCCTCTTCTTCACAACGACGCGCCTATTGTCGGTACAGGACTCGAGAAGCAGGTGTGTGAGGATTCACGCACTATGATTACGGCTGAAGGCGACGGAGTAATCGAATACGTTGACGCAACGACAATACGTATATTGTACGACCGCACGGAGGACGAGGAGTTCGTCAGCTTCGAACCCGCGTCTAAGGAATACCGCATTCCTAAGTTCCGCCGTACGAACCAGAATATGACAATCGACCTGCGTCCTATCTGTAACAAGGGTCAGCGCGTAAAGGCAGGCGACATCCTTACTGAGGGATATGCAACTGAGAATGGAGAGCTCGCCCTTGGACGCAACCTGCTTGTGGCTTACATGCCTTGGAAAGGTTACAACTATGAGGACGCCATCGTGCTGAGCGAGCGTATGGTGCGCGACGATGTCCTTACGTCAGTGCATGTGGATGAGTACTCGCTTGACGTGCGCGAGACAAAGCGAGGTATGGAGGAATTCACGAGCGACATACCAAATGTCAGCGAGGAAGCCACCAAAGACCTTGACGACAATGGAGTCATCCGCATCGGTGCGCGTGTCGAACCGGGCGACATCCTCATCGGTAAGATTTCGCCTAAAGGTGAGAGCGACCCGTCGCCAGAGGAGAAACTTCTCCGCGCCATCTTCGGTGACAAGGCTGGAGACGTAAAGGATTCTTCTTTGAAAGCCAATCCATCACTCAGTGGTGTGGTGATTGACAAGAAGATGTTCTCCCGTGCTGTCAAGACACGCGAGTCGAAGAAACAGGACAAGGTGCTGCTCGCTAAGATAGACGAGGAATATGAGGCAAAGAACAACGATCTTAAGGATATTCTTGTAGAGAAACTGCTTATTCTCACTGAGGATAAGGTTTCGCAGGGTGTGAAGGATTATTCCGGCGCGGAGATTATCACAAAGGGCAGCAAGTTTACTGCTCCTATACTCAAGAACCTCGAGTATGACGGCATCCAGTCTAACGGATGGACAGACGACGCGCACACCAATGAGCTCATCCAGAAGCTCATAATGAACTATATACGCAAGTATAAGCTTCTTGATGCCGAACTGAAGCGCAGAAAGTTCGCCATTACCATAGGTGACGAGCTTCCTTCCGGCATTCTTCAGATGGCAAAGGTTTATATTGCGAAGAAACGTAAGATAGGAGTGGGCGACAAGCTTGCCGGACGTCACGGAAACAAGGGTATCGTGTCGCGTATCGTGCGCATGGAAGACATGCCGTTCCTTGAGGACGGACGTCCTGTGGATATCGTGTTGAACCCTCTGGGCGTGCCTTCACGTATGAACCTCGGTCAGATATTCGAGGCAATTCTCGGTGCTGCAGGAAAGAAACTCGGCGTTAAGTTCGCCACACCTATCTTCGACGGTGCAAAGCTCGACGACCTTTCTGAATGGACAGACAAGGCTGGACTTCCGCACCTGTGCTCAACCCATCTTTACGACGGTGAGACAGGCGAGCGTTTCGACCAGCCGGCGACCGTGGGTATAACCTACTTCTTGAAACTCGGTCATATGGTAGAGGATAAGATGCACGCACGTTCCATCGGTCCGTACTCGCTCATCACACAGCAGCCTCTTGGAGGTAAGGCACAGTTCGGTGGCCAGCGTTTCGGTGAGATGGAGGTTTGGGCACTCGAGGCATTCGGTGCCAGTCATGTGCTTCAGGAGATTCTTACAATCAAGTCCGACGACACTGTCGGCCGTTCAAAGGCATATGAGGCAATTGTCAAGGGCGACCCGATGCCTACCCCGGGAATACCGGAGTCTCTCAATGTGCTTCTGCACGAGCTCCGTGGTCTTGGTTTAAGTGTCAAACTCGATTAATCCCGAACACCCTAAATTATAAAAGATATGGCTTTTAAGAAAGATACAAAAATAAAGAACAATTTCACGAAGATCACCGTCGGTCTTGCTTCGCCTGAAGAGATTCTCGAGAACTCTTATGGTGAGGTCACCAAACCAGAGACAATTAATTACAGGACTTACAAGCCTGAGCGTGACGGACTGTTCTGCGAGCGCATTTTCGGTCCTACACGCGACTATGAGTGCGCGTGCGGAAAGTATAAGCGCATACGCTATAAGGGCATTGTCTGCGACCGGTGCGGTGTCGAAGTCACTGAGAAGAAGGTACGCCGTGAGCGCAGCGGACACATAGAGCTTGTTGTCCCTGTAGCGCACATATGGTATTTCCGTTCTCTGCCCAACAAGATAGGCTATCTGCTCGGAATGCCTACAAAGCGTCTTGATTCGGTGATATATTACGAGAAATATGTCGTTGTGCAGCCGGGTGCTCTTGAAGGACGCAAGGATGCCGAGGGCATTGAGATAAACGGCTCACACAAGATGGACTTCCTTTCAGAGGAGGAATATATCGACATCATCGAGAACAAGCTCGATCCGCATAACGAATATCTTGACGATTCAGACCCCAACAAGTTCATTGCCAAAATGGGTGCTGAGGCGATTTACGACCTTTTGTCTACAATCGATCTCGACGCACTTTCTTACGAGCTGCGCGACCGTGCCAACAACGACTCTTCGCAGCAGCGCAAGACCGAGGCGCTCAAACGTCTGCAGGTAGTGGAGGCGTTCCGTTCGAGCCGTGGTGTAAACCGTCCTGAGTGGATGATAATGAAGATTATTCCTGTCATTCCGCCGGAGCTCCGTCCTCTCGTTCCGCTTGATGGCGGTCGTTTCGCCACATCCGACCTCAACGACCTCTACCGTCGTGTCATCATACGTAACAACCGTCTGAAGCGTCTTGTAGAGATAAAGGCCCCCGAGGTCATCCTCCGAAACGAGAAGCGTATGCTTCAGGAAGCTGTCGACAGTCTTTTCGACAACTCGCGCAAGAGTTCTGCCGTCAAGAGCGACAGCAACCGTCCGCTGAAGTCATTGTCCGATTCGCTTAAAGGAAAACAGGGACGTTTCCGTCAGAACCTTCTCGGTAAGCGTGTCGACTATTCCGCACGTTCGGTCATCGTTGTAGGACCGGAGCTTAAAATGGGCGAGTGCGGTCTGCCTAAACTCATGGCAGCCGAGCTTTACAAGCCGTTCATCATACGCAAGCTCATCGAGCGCGGCATCGTGAAAACGGTCAAGAGCGCAAAGAAGATTGTCGACAGTCGCGAGCCCGTCATCTGGGATATTCTCGAGAATGTGATGAAGGGTCATCCCGTGCTCCTCAACCGTGCGCCGACACTTCACCGTCTCGGTATACAGGCATTCCAGCCGAAGCTTATAGAGGGTAAGGCCATCCAGCTCCATCCGCTGGCATGTACGGCGTTCAACGCCGACTTCGACGGCGACCAGATGGCTGTCCACCTCCCTCTGAGCAATGAGGCGATTCTTGAGGCACAGATACTGATGCTCCAGAGCCACAACATCCTCAACCCGGCAAACGGCGCTCCTATCACTGTGCCGTCACAGGACATGGTTCTCGGACTCTACTATATCACAAAGATACGTCCGGGTGCAAAGGGCGAGGGACTCGTGTTCTATGGTCCGGAGGAAGCACTCATCGCGCACAACGAAGGCAAGTGCGACCTTCACGCACCTGTGAAGGTTGTTGTAAACGACCTTGTCGACGGTGTGATGCAGAAACGCATGGTCGACACTTCTGTAGGACGTGTCATTGTCAATCAGATTATTCCAGAGGAGGTAGGCTATTTCAACGACATCATCTCCAAGAAGACACTGCGCGGCATCATTGCCGATGTCATCAAGTCGGTGGGTATGGCGCGTGCGTGCGAGTTCCTCGACGGTATCAAGAACCTCGGCTACCGCATGGCTTATGTGGCAGGTCTTTCGTTCAACCTCGACGACATCATCATCCCGAAGGAGAAGGAAGCCATCGTTGAGAAAGGTAATGAGGAGGTTCGTCAGATTACTGAGAACTACAACATGGGATTCATCACCGACAACGAGCGTTACAATCAGGTCATCGATACATGGACCCACGTCAACAACGACCTTGCCAATGTCCTCATGAAGGAAATGACCGAGGCTGACCAGGGATTCAACGCCGTGTTCATGATGCTCGACTCCGGAGCCCGTGGTTCAAAGGACCAGATCAAGCAGCTTTCCGGTATGCGTGGACTTATGGCAAAGCCTCAGAAGGCGGGTGCCGAGGGAGCGCAGATTATCGAGAACCCTATTCTCTCAAACTTCAAGGAAGGTATGTCCGTGCTCGAGTACTTCATCGCGTCACACGGTGCCCGTAAGGGTCTTGCCGACACCGCCATGAAGACAGCCGACGCCGGTTACCTCACACGCCGTCTTGTCGATGTGTCACACGACGTCATCATCACCGAGGAGGACTGCGGCACACTGCGCGGACTTGTATGCACGGCTCTTAAAAACGGAGACGAGGTCATCTCCACTCTCTATGAGCGCATCCTCGGACGTGTGTCAGTCCACGACATCATACATCCTACAACAGGCGAGCTCATAGTAGCTGCCGGTGAGGAGATAACGGAGTCTGTTGCCAAGGCGATAGAGGAGTCACCCATCGAAAGCGTAGAGATACGTTCGGTGCTCACATGCGAGAGCAAGCACGGCGTCTGCATGAAGTGTTACGGACGCAACCTTGCCACAAGCCGCATGGTGCAGATAGGCGAGGCTGTCGGTGTGATTGCCGCACAGGCAATCGGTGAGCCGGGAACACAGCTTACCCTGCGTACGTTCCACGCCGGTGGTGTGGCTGCCAATGCCGCCGCCAACGCTTCTATCGTGGCAAAGAACGACTCGCGCATAGAGTTCGACGAGCTGCGCGTGGTTCCGTTTGTGGAGAACGACGGCGAGAAGGACGTCAACTGCGACATGGTGGTAAGCCGTCTGTCTGAGGTGCGCTTCATCGATCCGCATACCGACATCGTGCTCTCCACGCTCAACGTTCCTTACGGTTCAACTCTCTATTTCAAGAACGGAGCACTCGTGAAGAAAGGCGACCTCATCGCCAGATGGGACCCGTTCAATGCGGTCATCGTCACCGAATACGGCGGTACGCTTAAATTCAACGATGTGATAGAGGGCATCACCTATCGTGCCGAGACCGACGAGGCTACCGGACTGACCGAGAAGATTATCACCGACTCTAAGGACAAGTCCAAGGTTCCTACCTGTGACATCATCGGTAAGGACGGTGAGGTGATAGGCACATACAACTTCCCGGTAGGCGGACACGTCGTAGTGGAAGACGGACAGACCGTCAGGACAGGTGCCACACTCGTAAAGATTCCGCGTGCCGTAGGCAAGGCTGGTGACATCACCGGAGGTCTTCCGCGTGTGACAGAGCTTTTCGAGGCGCGCAACCCGAGCAACCCCGCTGTGGTTTCTGAAATCGACGGTGAGGTGACAATGGGTAAGGTGAAACGCGGCAACCGCGAGATTATCGTCACAAGCAAGACCGGCGACCAGAAGAAATATCTCGTCAGCCTCTCCAAACAGATTCTTGTTCAGGAGCACGATGCCGTCCGTGCCGGTACTCCGCTTTCCGACGGTATCATCACTCCGGGCGACATCCTCGCCATCAAAGGTCCCACTGCGGTTCAGGAATACATCGTCAACGAGGTTCAGGACGTATACCGTCTGCAGGGTGTGAAGATTAACGACAAGCACTTCGAGATTATCGTGCGTCAGATGATGCGCAAGGTTCAGATAGACGAGCCGGGCGATACCACGTTCCTCGAGCAGGAGATGGTGGACAAGCTCGACTTCGCCGAGGAGAACGACCGCATATGGGGCAAGAAATATGTGACCGATGCGGGCGACTCCGAAACACTGAAGGTGGGTCAGATTATCTCCGCACGCAAGCTGCGCGACGAGAACTCGAGCCTCAAGCGTCGTGACCTGCGTCTGGTTCAGGTGCGTGACACCATCCCCGCAACATCCACACAGATACTCCAGGGCATCACTCGTGCGGCGTTGCAGACCAAGAGCTTCATCTCTGCCGCATCGTTCCAGGAGACAACAAAGGTGCTCAACGAGGCTGCCATACGTGGTAAGGTAGACCGTCTGGAAGGTATGAAGGAGAACGTGATAACGGGTCACCTCATTCCTGCCGGTACCGGACTCCGTCAGTGGGAGAAACTCATCGTCGGCTCAAAGGAAGAGTACGACCGCATCCTTGCTAACCGCAAGACCGTGCTCGACTTTGCCGGTGAGAACGAGTCTGCCGAATAATGCATAATGTTCCTGTGCCATGTAAGTGGCAAAGGAAAAGATAATTCAAAAGGAGACTGCGCCCGACGCAGTCTCCTTTTTCTGTTTATCGCCTGTTCTTCAGTGCTGTGTACTTTCTCGTACCACGGAATAAGTCATTATACTTCCATTCGTGTTTCGTGTTGCTGTCAGTCAGATTGGTTTCTGATTTTTCCCGGTGTAGCCCGCTATATCTTTGATAGGGCTGGACACAATCCGGCTGACAGAAGTACGAAAAGCGAATGGAAGTATGATGACCGATTTGGGTTAATCCATTAGGGACTGAATTTATGAGTGGTTACTCACCCACACAAACCAACATGTTCCCAAATAATCATCTATGTTGGATATCAACCTTTGCCTTGTCATTGTCGCTCTCAATCCGATTCATTGTTTACTCTTTCCTCACAGAATGCCTTTATTCCGTCAGCAAGGGTTTTCTGTAGTTTCTCCTTAGGAACTGTCGGCTGATAATCCGCTACCCGCAATGTGCTTTACCGTATCTTCGGGTGCACAACGGCTTCAACCCTAATCTACCTTTTTGGGCAATTTGCTTGAAGTCTTTTCTATTTTCTTCTCATTGCTTGCCACTCTGCGCTCCACCTTCTTTATATCCTCTGCAGGTGGAAGGTTCTCGGGTTTTATGCCTCGTTGTCCCAGCATCTGCCTTACGCTGACATTGTTCTGAATATGTTCAGTCGTTATGCTCTGCTCACCCTGAAGATCTTTTTGCTCCACGTTGTAGTTTGTCATTTCCGTGGCGAGGTTCTTGGCAGCAATGGTCAGCGTTGGAAGAAAACCAGCCAACGGTCGTGTCGACTTGATGCCAAGTCGGCGTTTCATGTCCTCGGTGGTATGTCCGCCAAACAAAGCCGTGTCGCCTTTTGAACGTATGCGTCCGAATCCCCGCTCGTCAACGCCGCGTTCGTATATGTTACGCGACAGTTGTTTCTCCGAAGTGCGCAGTCGGTCACGTGTGTCCGGACACGACACTTGCTGCAAATGCTCGGCTATAAGTTCAGCCCTCCTTGTCTGCAATGCGAAGTAGCCTTGAGCAAAAGCTATCTCCTCTTTCTTAGGGTCACCGTTCTGGGCAATGAGATAACAGGCAAAGTGCGTAAGCATGTAGTCCTTGACTTCACGTTTGGAACCGCTACCCAAAGTGACCATTTTCGTGACCTCACGAAAATGGTCATCTACGTTGATTTTCTGTGACTTGCATGATTCAACAGCCCGCCCTATAGCAACCATGAAGTTCTCCCAGCGGGCATAGCCAAGAACCGACTGAAGCTCACGGGCAAACCACACTTCAACCTTTTCCTTGCCATTGTCGCTCTCAATGTGGTGTGTTATCTCATTGAAAGCCGATGTGTGCTGGTTTATTCTTTGAATGTCCATATTATAAGTCCCTTTGTTTCTTTTCTCATCCCTCCTCACCAATCGCCTTCATCTCGCCCTCAGTCATTTTTTGTAAATTCTCTTTCGGTACGGTCAGCTGATGGTCCGCCACCCGTGATGTGCTTTCTCATATATGTGGAGTGGCGGTATCGCCCTGTCTGTTGTCCGGCGGTGTCATGTAGTGCGGATGCGGAGCGTATCAATCACTCATCATATTGATGTATGATTCTGACCACAAATATAACTATAAAAACGCAACAATCAGGCATAAGTATGTCCGGAGTTGTGCTTGTCCGCCAGGTGGGCGTACATAAAGATAGCTGTAAGTTGACTGTGAAATAAAGGCGCATTGGGTAAAGACATGTAAAAACACCTGGGCAGGTCGCATCAGTTTCGTCTGAGGCAAACGGCTTTTTTTCTTGTTTTTTTGTTTTTTTATGAAGTAAAACCGTGTCCTGACGATTTGTATTCCTATCTTTGTGATGTCTATTCCGGCTTGTTGTCCGGATATGTATTTTCCTATTCCGAATATCTGAAAGTTATGAGATATCTGTATATCTTTTTGTCGTTGGTGCTTTGCGCTTGTGCTTCCGGCTGTATGTCGGGGCTCTCCGGCAAGTGGAAGGGGCTGGCACACAGCTCCTGTTCTGAGGCTGACGCCGTCCTGCGCGACAGTCTGACACCGTCGAGGCAGCCGTATGAGGGCTTTGTGTGGGACGAGGTGAGGGGCGCCGGACTGCGCTTGCTTGCCCAGCGAAACGGCAGCATGCGTGTCATGGCAGACCCGTCGTTGCCGGGCATGGTGCTTGTGAGGGACGGCAGTGCGAGTCCTGTGCGGCTCATACAGGTGTTCGACATTGGCGTCGGAGGCATCAGCGTCTTGACAGACACGCTCCGTGCGCGTGGGGAATTGCCTGCCGGCGAGACGTGCCGGTTCAGGAAGATTGACTCAGGCAGGGCGGGTGTGAGCAGGTATATTCTCGTGCCTCATGGTGACTATGCCGCACATGTCGATTCCGTCTCGGCTCACGGACCGGTGCCGTCGACCTGCGGAGGATGGGGCGTGGGCAACAGCGGCATGCGCTATTTCGAGATACACGACAGCAGTCCGTCAAAGGCGGTTTTCGTGGAGATAGGGCAGGAGATGCCGCTCTTCGACGAAAAAAGCATAACGCTTGCCGACACAGAGTCTGACGCCATGTCAAGAGACGTGTTGTATACTCTTGAGGGTGTTCTGAGAATGGGACACGAGGTGAGGTCGTTTGTGCCTTCGGGCAGCGATAAGGAATATTGGGTGGTCGACAAGACGGGAAAGCTTGGCGGCATGTACGACCGTGTTACCGGCGGAAAGAAAAACGGCAGTCCGGTGAGGGCGGTTCTCAAGTTGGAGTATGGCGGCAGACGCGGTGACGGCTTTGCCGAACAGTATGACGGGGTGTGGCTTGTGCGCGAGGTTGTGCGCGTCGCTTCCGTCTGACGCCTCATCGTCTTCTTCCGGTCCTTTCCGGCATGGTTGTCGCGGTGTGTTTTCGTGCCCGTAATACACAATGATATATATCGGTTTGCGAAAGAGGCTCTTTGGGGCTGTGGAAAAGCCTTTTCGGGACGATGAAAGAGCCTCTTTTGCAGCCTCAAAGAGCCTCTTTTGTAATGCGCTGTGCGCCAGTTGGTTGCGCGGTTGTTTTTCTTCGTTTCTGTGCATGTGCCTTTTGTGTCATTAGCCTTTGTCTTAATTTGGTATGTCTCGCGTGTTTTCGTGAGTCTGGAGGGGTGTCCGCTGTCTTGTTTTCATGATTATGGTGTGACGTCAACGGTAATGTATCTGCATGGAAGCGGTTCATTTTTTGATTCATATTTTTGGGAATGTAAGTCGGATATGTTATCTTTGCATAAGATAAGCTTCGGCTCGGCAGTATCAAAGTTGTGAAAACTCAGTTTTCCCACTTTGCTGTTGCACTCGCCTTGCGTTATCTTTGCATAAGATAAGCTTCGGCTCGGCAATAGCAAGTCTTATAAAACTACGTTTTCAAAACTTGCTGCTGCACTCGCCTTGCATTATCTTTGCAAAAGACAGGCTGCACTCGGGAAGCCGGAATAAAAAAACTTTCCGTCTGTTCGCGGCATCTTTAAGGAATATACTCAGTGCGCTGTGTTCCATATGGCATCAGCTTTATGATATGGCGCAATTTATTTTTTTATATCTAAAACTAAAAAATTATCATGGACGAAAACAACAATCAGAAACAGGGCTTTCCCATTGAGCTCAATGCGGAGACAGCCCTCGGCGAATACGCCAACCTTGCTTTGATAAGCCATTCAAGTTCCGACTTCGTTATCGACTTCGCGCGCATGCTCCCCGGCATGCCCAAACCGCAGGTGCGCAGCAGGGTCGTTCTTGCGCCGGAACATGCGAAACGTCTCCTCCAGGCGTTGCAGGAAAACATATACAAATACGAGCAGTCGTTCGGTAAGATTCAGATTCCCAACCAGCAGGGACGCACCATCGCTCCGTTCAACAGCGGTACAGGCGAGGCGTGAGCGTACTTGTTTTCTGAAAGAGACTTGGCAGGGATGAGTTTGATCATCCCTGCCTTTTTTATTCGTTTTACGTTTTCCTTGTCCCGTTTTTTTTATTTTTGTTGTTTCATGCTGTTGTAAGCTGGTATGTGTGTTACGCTTCTTTGACATACCGTAATGCGTTTGTAGCCTCCACGTTCAGTCTGAATCTCTATTTGTTTTTCGTAGCGGCTATGTGTCAGTAGCCTGATGCTGCTTGTTCGTCCTGCATGTCCGACGTGGCTGTATGCATTTTCTGATGTTGGAATATGTGCATATGTATATAGTCGTTTTTCATGTATAACAATATTTAAAAATATCTATACCTCTAATGCAGAGGTGTATACATATTGCGATATATTGTTCTAAACATCAGCAAAATTAAGATTAAAGTATGACTTAGCAAAATATACGGCATTATAATTAACATAAATACATATATATTAACTAATGCGGCTGTCCATATTGGTTGAATATAAGAGATAAATACAATAATCAAACATCTCCATTTCCTCGATTTTGTGAAAACATATACACCTCTGCATTAGAGGTGTATGGTTCTCAAAGCATATGCGGCATGTTTTTTAAGTCCGTATGACTGAAAAAGACACCGTGATGCGGAATCTCTCATAAGCGTCGTTTCGCGACAAAAGCTGCGTTTACTTACATTAAGTTTTATCCATAAACAGGCAATAAATTCTATTACAACGAGGCATGCCGGACTATCTTGAATTCCGGAAAGCCACACCGCCACATCCTGACGGCAACGGTGAGAAATGAATGTATAAAACCAACGAAAATAAAAAAGGAAATGAAGAAAATGTATGAAAAACCATCCGTCGATGTAATTGCGATGGAGACGGAGCAGTCGATGGCTACCTTGTCATCGTACAACACTACCGGAGATGAGACGCATCCGGGATTTGACATCATTGAGGGTAATCCGCCGTCAGGTGACGGCACAGACCTTAGGGGTAACGGTGCGTACAACTCTGATGAGAACTGGGCAAAACCGCACAATGTGTGGGAGTGAGAGTAAATGACTGAAGAAAAGAAGAAGAACAACAAGAAAAAGAAAGGAAAAACGAGTTATTATGAAACATTTTAGTACATTTGTATCGATGTTCCTGCTGCTGCTCATGGGTGGCGTGCAGACTGCGACGGCGCAGGATGACAGCGACTGGGAAAACTACGCAAGGAATCCGGAAAGCATAGGGGAAAACGATTATGTATATCTCTATAATGTGACCCAAAAGCAATTCCTTAACTCCGGAGGTGACTACGGTATGCAAGGTATCCTGAATCCGAGAGGTATAAGGCTCGCCCTGGAGAGTGAGGAGGTAGAAAGCGGCGGTTGGCCGTGGAATCCAACTTATACTACTTACTATTATCTGAAAGGCCCTATTGTAAACGATGCACAGGGAAGTTATCTCGCAATGGAGGATGATCGGAATTTGGGTAATGTGATATACATAGACAGAGCGAAAGACAATGACGCAAGATTCACCATTGAAACTATTGGCGGCGGAAACACATTCCGCATCCACAACACCAGAAACAGAGCGTATTGGACTTACAACACGTCCAGGAATTATGTTACAGTCACTTCACGGGAAAGTGAAGCCGACGAGTGGTGTCTCATTTCTATTGAAGACTACAGGACTTTTACACAGAAGCAGGCACAGGTGGGCGACTACAATGTGAGTGGTCTGCTTTACAACACGCGCTTCATCCGAAATGTGAGCGATCCGGAAACTCGTTTCTGGAAAACCGATGGTCTTGACTACAGCAGCGACGACTACTGCACGGCCATCGATTCTCGGCTCGGAACCAACAAGTCAGAAAATATAGGAAATAATGATAATTACGCACGTGAGTACGGTTCATACGGCTGTCTGGAGATAGGTCGCGCCACAGGAATATTCTATCAGGAGGTGAGTGGACTCAATCCCGGTCTTTACAAAGTGTCTGCCCAGGCGTTCTTCGACGGAAATGACAGCGCTCCATACACAAACGGTGCATACAGCGTGTCTAACACTGCAAGTGAGACCAACGCATATCTTTTCGCTAACGACAGCAGAGAGCCTATACCTATGCTCACCGACGATCAATATTCTGAATTCATGAGCCTTGTGAATGCTCATCATGACATGCTTGAAGACGAAGGACAGTCATCAGAAGAAACAGGCAGTATTCCCAACAATCAATTGTTCCGCCGCAATGTTCCAGCATCACAATACATGACTGGCAACAATACGTACTCACCGGATGAGACCAGATTCGTTGTTGAGCTGTTTGTAATGGTAGGAGAGGGCGAAACGCTCAGACTCGGTGTAGGTAAGGATAAAGAAGGTGGTCGTGTGTACATGGACAACATAACTCTGACATATATGGGTAACCCGCAGACTGAACAGTACGGCTTCGGTGTGGACGCTTACGGCAATCAGAACGATGTGGACACTCACAAATATACAAAGGACGGATACATGTTCTATCTGAGCCGCAAGTTCGTGGCAAGCACCGAAGGTCACGGATGGAACGCTCTCACACTGCCCGTAAACCTCTCTGCATCGCAGTTGCACGAGGCTTTCGGCAACGATATGGTACTTGTGAAGCTCAAAGGACTCAACCCGCAGAACACTCAGCAGATACTCTTCGAGCCTGTAAATCTGAACCGCGGTGGGAGTCTTGAGGCAGGCCAGTGCTATCTGGTGAAGGTTACTAAAGAACCTATCGCAGAAGCAAACACTTCGTTTGTGTTCAAACGTATAGACGAGAGCAAGGGCCCCGCCGCATATGCCGATGTGGAGAATGTGACCTATCAGTACGGCAGCATTTACCAGTACCTCGGTGTGGATTGCCCGGAGGGCATCAGCCGCGACGCTGTGACAGGAACAACGGAGAAAGGCGAACTGAGATGGACAAGCTATTACTATCATCCAGACCATGCGCCTGCAGGCTCATACGTGATGTCCGGCGGTGACATGTATCACCTGAGAGACAACTGGAGCAACCTGATTGGTACGGCATGGTATATCACCGAGACCAAGCCGACAGAGGGCACGAAGACATTCGTGATAGACAACGGCAGCGGCACGACCGACATCAACGGCATCGTTACAGAGACACCTGCCGAGAAGGCTGCCGAGGGTGTGTACACCATCAACGGTCAGAAGATTGCTTCAGACAAGTCGCTCAACGACCTGCCCAAGGGCATATACATCGTGAACGGTAAGAAACATATCGTAAGATAAGAAAGAAATTCATCATGCGTTAATGTTCAACCGTGAGGCTGGATGTTTGCGGCCGGTAATGTGGATTCACATTACCGGTTTTTTTATGCCTCACAACCAGTATCACCACATTATTATATTATGCCCCAGCCCCCAGTAGAGACGCAAAATCTTGCGTCTCCCGAGCAAGTATGCGCAATTAACCATCGCAATTCCATTCCCGTCAAACAGCGATATTCCTACTTGTGAGACGCAAGATTTTGCGTCTCTACTGGCTGTCGCCATTGGGATGAGGGACGGTGAAAATATAAAAAACGCTGTCAGCCGATGACTTCGGTTGGCAGCGTTGCATTTCTGACGGGTACATGCATGCACCCTGTATGTCAGCAACATACTGTCAGACATTCACATCTCAGGAGCTTTCCTAATCTTTCCAGTGAAGTTCCATTGGGTGTTTATTGACTTCCAGTCGTCCGATCCGCTATTGTTCGGGTCGTAATATATCATTTCGAGAGGTGATATTGAGACTGTGTATTTGTCTCCGTCCTTGGTTATCACGAGGTTTCCGCTGGAAGGACCTTCCTCTATGTAGTATTTGCCTTCGGGATTGTTGATGCTGCATCCTACAGCACCAGACACCTCATACGATCCCTCCGCGAAACTCCCTTCCGGCAGTTCTGACAGTGAGCCTGCCGTATCGAACGACACAAGTACGGCTGAATAGTTGGATGGAAACGCCGACATGTCTCCGCTTGCCATCGCACTGTACATGTCGAAAGAGTAGAACTGAATCTCATAGAAGTTTGTTCCGTCACCGTTGCTTTCCGCTGTCCAGTAGACGTTGTTGAGCTTTGCACTGACTCCGTCCAGGTTTATTGTTATCGAACTGTTGTCGCCTGAACCCGAGCCGGAGCCCGAACCGTTGTCGCCGTCGTCGTCACTGCTGCATGAGCATAACACACATAATGAAGCAAAGAGAAAATACTTGAAAATTGATTTGTAGTTTGTCATAATGTAATGGTTTATGAATTATGCAAAAGTAACGATTGGCAACCGTTCTCACAAACGCCGTCCGGGGCATAACTGCCTGTTGTCTGCCATGCGGATTCTAACCGGCGGAAATTGATGACTATACGGTTTTATAAGATGCTCGTGATGATGCCGGCAATGGCATGTTACCGCGTCTGCCATGCAGTGACGCGGTATGTTATAATGAAAAAAGCCTCCTGCGATATGGGCAGGAGGCATAAAGGATTGCATGCGAGCAGATTCGCGGGGCATGTTCACTTCGTTGTGTCAGACATCGACGGCGGCAGCACCCCGTTGCGAGACCATCCCGACGGTTCGGGACCCATCACAAACTCCAGCGTGCCCCCGTCTTTTATGTCGCTGTGTCGGAACCAGTTGTTGCCGAGAGGTTTCCCGTTGAGTCTTACCGACTGCACGTATATGTTCCTGTCGCTGTTGTTTCGTGCCGTGATACGGAGCGTGCGCCCGTTCTCAAGATGCAGTGTCGCTTTCCTGAACACGGGACTGGAGACGAGATAGACGTCCTGTCCGGCGTTCGGGTAAAAACCGAGCGAATGGAAAACGTACCATGCCGACATCGAGCCGGAGTCGTCGTTGCCCGGTATACCGTCGCGTGTCGTCTTGTAGCGGTCGGCAAGTATGTACCGCACGAGACGCGCTGTCTTGTCCTGACGGTTGACGTAGTTGTAGAGCGCGGGTGCGAGGAAGCCGGGCTCATTGGCTATCTGGTACATGCCGATGAGCCACCGCTGGTCACCGTTGTTGTGTGTGAAGAATGTGTCGAGACGCTGTGTGAACCTCTCCTGTCCTCCGCAGCGCGCTATGAGAGACTTCATGTCGTGCGGCACATACATGGAAAGCTCGAACGAAAAAGTCTCGTATGTGGGGTTCTCCCAGCCGCCTCCTGTGAGTACGGTGTACTTGTCCTCAGCCAGAAAGCTGCCGTCGCGCTCTCTCGGCCATGCGAAGCCCTTGTGTCCAAGGCACTCTATGTCGTCGTTCCACGTGTTCTGCCAGTTAGACGCTTTGCGGTAGTATCTGTCTGCTATGTCGTTCTTTCCGAGACGGTTTGCCACGGTGGCTATGGCGAAGTCGCAGTTGGAGTACTCTAGTGTGCGCGTGAGACATCGCTCGGTGGCAGCCGACACGTAGCCGAGAGTGTTGTAGTCGTTCAGTCCGCCGCGCCCTTCCTTGCGCTCGTCTCCTCCCGGCGGCACCTCGGCGTTCTTCAGCATAGCCTGCAAGCCAGCCTCATAGTCAACCCCCTCCACGCCCTTCACTATGGCGTCGGCAAAGAGAATGTCGCAGTTACTGCCGCCCTGCACCCTCCCGTTGTCATTTCCGCTGCGCGCGTCAGGCATGTAGCCGTCGTTGCGCCATATGTCGATAAGCGAGCGCAGCATGTCAGCCTGCCTCGACGGAGTGAGAATGGTGAATAGCGGGTGGGTGGCGCGGAAAGTGTCCCATATGGCGTAGAAGTCATCATAGTTGGGCTCTGCCGATGTCCATTTGGGGTTCTCGCCGGTCTTGTCAGTGGGTTGCAGGTAGCAGTGATATAGTGCGGTGTAGAACTTCACTTTGTCGTTCTTGTCTCCGTCAAGCTCCACCTTGTCGAGCACTCTGTTCCACTTGGCTGTCGCCTCAGCCTTCACCTTGTCGAAATCCCATGTGTCCACCTGCCTCATATTCGCACTTGCCCGTCCGCAACTGATGTAGGATATGCCCACTCGGACTCTTATTTTCTGTCCTGCCGTGGTGTTGAACGTCATGTAGGCACCAGTCTTTTGTCCGGAGTCAAACTGGCTTTCCTTGCCCGGCTCGGTCTTTCCGTCCTTCCAGGTGCCGAAGCTTTCAGCCGGAGTGTCAGTCTCGGCGTGGAAGTACACAGTATATGCCTCGCCCTCGTTCCAGCCTCCCCGCACGCGGGTATAGCCCTCCAGCTCGGTAGGCGACAGTATCCTTACTTCCGAGCCGATGACCTTTTGCGTCTCGCACATCTTCAGGGCGAGGCAGCTGCCCATGTCGAACAGTATTCTGGAGTCGGTCGCTGCGGGGAAGGTATACTCGTGCAACTCAGCCCGGTCAAGAGCCGTCAGCCTTGCCGACGTGCCGTAGCGTGTGAGCTCCACACTGTATTCGCCCACTGACGCCCGCTCGTTCTCACGTGGCGACGAATAGTCGGACAGGTCTATAACGCCCGTCATGGGCAGCATGAGAATGTTGCCATACTTGCATCCTCCGCCTGTTCCGCTCACGTGCGTATGGCTGAAGCCGTGTATGTTGCCGTCGGGAGCCCATCCGGCGTTCCACTCCATGTTGCCGCAATCAGGTCCCAGCTTCACCATGCCGAACGGCACGCATGCTCCGGGGAATACGTTGCCGCCTCCCTCCGTGCCTATGAACGGGTCGACATATTGCGCGTTTCCGTTTTCATTGGCACCGCAGACAGTAGCCGAAGGCAACAGAGTCAGCATCCCGCACAGCAGTGCCGTCAGCGAAAACGGTCCCGCTACAGACAGCATACCATGTCCTGAGCCGCTCTTGTGCAGCAGTCTTGCATTCTGCCTCCGGCTTTCACGCGTGGCGTGTCGGGTGCAACCGTAATGGAATGGTGTGATGAATGGCAGCCGGAATGCACAGACTGCAAAGGAAAAAGAGCCAAACATACATTTGAGTTTTATAAATACCGACGGTACAGTCGGGTTTAAGCGTGTCTTGAGCATTTCTTTTTATTTATATGGTTTTTGGTTATGTCCTGTCCCGTTCCTTATGTCCTGTCTTCAGAATCAGTGTGTGTGGTGTCATCGTATATTCTTATTGCAGAGGCAATACAGTTGTAAAGTTACAAAAGTCTTTCCTTATAAACGATAACGGGAGCGCTTTTTTGTCCCTCGGATTCATAGGTTTTGTTAACATAGTAATTAAAAAGTGTTTTCATAATAAGTCTGTTTTAGGTAGATATTAAACTCTTAATGAATTAAAATAACATATATATCGTATTTTTTTAATTATTGTTTACAAAATAAAGAAAATAAATATTACTTTTGCATTAATTCATAAAAAACAACCAAACAACATTATTATGTTCAGAAAAATTTTACTTTCAGTTGCATTATGTATGACTGTCATGTCTGCTTTTGCACAGATTTTAAGCGGGAGCAGCCGCGGACCTGCCTATGCCTTCTGTACGTCTGGCATGACGGGTATCGTGGGGTTCCCGTTGGATTCGTTCGAGCCTGCCATTCTGCACAGCCAGGACGAAGGAGTGAGAGCCGCCGCATTTGTGGAGGGAAGTTACTATGCCATCAGTCAGGACCAGACCCAGCTCTTGTCCTATGACCTTGAGGACGGGACTAAGAAGACCGTGATGGAACTCAGCGGAGAGTTTCTCGACATTGCATACGACTACAGTACGGGCTCTCTGCTCATGCTCCAATACAATTATCCGAACCCGTCGTCGCTGGTAAGACTCAATCTTGAGAGCGGCGAGATAACCCAGTTGTGCTCTTTCGAATACAGCATGTGCGCCCTGACGGCGACGCCTGAAGGCAAGGTGTATGTCACCGACATGTGGGGCGAGGTGTATGAGGCAGACCCCTCCACGGGAGCAACGACGAGCATAGTCAAGACCAACCAGTATGCGTCAAGCGGCGTAATGCGTTCAATGGACTATGATGTGGAGACGGGAAAACTATATTATCTGCACAACTCATCGTATGGCGGATGCACGCTGTATGAGATTGACACGGTGCAGAAAACGTTCAAGGCAAACGGCAGCAGCAACGGTACATACGTGGGACTGTACACCGGCTACACCAGCGCAGTGCCTTCAAGTCCGGCAGCCCCCGAGAGTCTCACGCTCACACCCGCACCGGACGGCTCAAACAGTTGCGTGCTTACATGGACCTGCCCTGCGACTACTTTCAACCGCCAGACATTGGACAAGCTCGCGCATGCTACGATATACCGTGACGGCGAGGTGATAGGCACGACTGAGAATGTGGCTCCGGGCAAGGAGGCGTCGTATACTGACACTGACGCCGCAACAGGCATACATATATATAAGGTGACGCTGAGTAACGCGGACGGAGAGGAAGGAATGTTCGCCATAGCGTCCTCGTTTGTCGGAACGGACGTTCCGGCGGCACCGACCGACGTGAAAGCCACCGTTGCCGACGGCAATACGATTGTAGTGACATGGACAGCTCCCGACAAAGGACTCAACGGAGGATTCTTCAGAACGGACGACCTTAAATATAAGGTGGTGAGAAACGACGGCGTGACAATAGCCGAGGCGACAGCTGAGACTACTGTGACAGACAAGATAGAGGGTGCGTACAGAGGATACTCGTACACTGTCACCGCGCTGAACGGAGCCGGAGAGGGCGGCAGCGCGGTGTCGAACACAGCCGCGACAGGAGCAATAGGAGAACTGCCTCTGTCTACTCCGTTCGACAATGAGAACGAGTTCTACACATGGACAGTGACCGACGCCGACGCCGACGGCAACACATGGCTCATGGGAAACAAATGGGGCGCCGGCAGGACAGGAGCCGAAATATACAGCACCGGAGGCGAGAAGGACGACTGGCTCATATCTCCGCCGGTGAAGCTGAAGCAGGGAGTGCCTACCCGTATATCGTTCGGAGCATACTGCACATACTACTGCACGGAGAACATAGAGGTGCGTATGGCTCCCGCGGGCACCGCACCTGAGGACGCCGTCACTGTGGGGACGATAGGGATAAAGGGCTCTGACGGAGGCTATTACGGCGACGTTATAGAGAAGTGGATGGACATACCGGCAGCCGAGTCGGACGGAAACTACAGCATATACCTTCACTATCAGGGCGGATACTCCACTCAGGGAGTGCACATCAACGATTTCGTGTGGAAGGAGAACAACACCGCGACCGTGACGGGAAAGGTGGAGAACTTCATGTTCGGCATGCAGGGAGCTACGGTGACTGTGGGCGAACAAAGCACCACAACCGACATGTACGGCAACTATACCATCAGTGAGATACCGGCAGGCGAATATGATGTGACCGCGTCATATCAGGGATACAAGACCGCGACGGAGCATGTGACACTGAAGGCAGGTGACAACGTGACCGTGAACTTCATGCTGGAAATGCTTGAGAAACGCAATGTGAGCGGAACGGTATCAGACAAAGGCGGAAAGCCGGTAAAGGGAGCGAAGGTCTCGCTCGCCGGATATGAGAGTCAGTCGGCTGTGACCGATGCCGAAGGAAAATACACCATAAGCGCTTACGAGGCTGACGGATACACACTGTCTGTTGTGAAAAACAACTACAAACCGCAAAGCCGTGAGATGAATCTCGACGCAGACAAGACGGACGAGAACTTCGCGCTCGATGTCGACGCGCTTCCTCCGTACAGCGTTAAGGCAACCGACAACGGTGACGGAAGTGTGTCTGTGAGCTGGGACAAGCCGCGCAGCGTCAACGAGATGGCTTATGACAACGGACAGCCGGAAGGCGGATATGGGTATGGCTCTTACTTCACTGGCTCACAGGTTGTGGGAACAATATTCCCGGGAGAGACCATCGTGAACGAGCTGAAGTGGTGGACCGTCGGTGGCGAAGGCTGCGGAGAGGACATCACTCTGATGCTGATAGACCTGAACTGGAGCGGAAAGCCGACAGGCGAGGTCCTGTATCAGGCTAATGTGAAGACCGTGGACGGACAGTGGAATACGTTCCGCCTGCCGGAGCCGCTGCATACCGAGAAAGGCTTCCTCTTCGCCATAGCCGGCAAGACAAATGTGGCGACCGACGGAGGAACCGCCGACGGCACTGTGGACCATCCGCAGACGCAGGTGTATACCACCACTTACAATGCCGAACGCTCATACAACTACTTTGACGATACCAACGATCCGTCGCGCCATCTGCTGCTTCGCGCCGTGTGTGAGAACGTGGAGCCGGACGACGCCACGATGCCGGACGTTGTCTATAATGTGTACAGACTGCCTGAGCAAGCAACGGAAGATGAGGCTCAGTGGACAGCTGTGGCAGAGGGATGTGAGGACATGTCGTTTACCGACGACAACATTCCGAGCGGCAAATACCGTTATGCCGTGGAGGCGAACTACGGAGAAGAGACATCTGAGGTGACGTTCTCGGAGGCTGTGGAGCATAACATGGCAGCTTCTGTCAGCGTGAGCGTGACTGCCAACTCGAAGCCCGAGCATGCCGAGGGAGCCGCTGTGAAGCTTTATAATGACACTTATTCATACACTGCGACAGTAGCCGGAGGGAAGGCTGTGTTTGACAATGTGGAGAAGGGTGTCTACTCTATGAGTGTGGAACAGACCGGATTTGAGACATATGCTGTGGCAGACCTGCAGGTGAACGGAGAGGAGACAGAGTTCGGCTTTGACTGCACTCTGACGCAGAAACTCGACAGACCTGCCAACATGGACGTGCTTGTAGACGGCTCAAACGCGAGACTGCTGTGGAACGTTCAGCAGAACATCAGCGACGACTTCGAGGGCGACTGCTACAGCGACTTCGAACTGAATCCGGCGGGAGACGCAGGCTGGCAGTATGTCGACAACGACGGACTGATGACTTGGGGATTCGGCAACACGACGTTCCCGCACATGGGTGAGCCTATGGCTGCGATAACATTCAATTCCGGAGCGACCACTCCGCCGCTCGCATCGGCTGAAGGTGAGGTGTACAACACGGCACATTCAGGAAACCGGGCACTGAGCTTCTTCGCCTCACGTGAGGTGGACGGCACTACCGTGGTGGAGAGTGACGACTACCTCATCTCGCCTGAACTGAATGCATACCGCGACTTTAAGTTCTCGTTCTGGGCACGCACATACGACGAGTATGAAGGCTACCGCGAGCGCATAAGAGTGGGTTACTCCACAACGACAAGCGATCTTGCCGACTTCACGTGGATAGACGAGGAACTGAAGTATGTTCCTACGGAGTATACATATTATGAATATGACATACCGAAGGAGGCGAAATATGTCGCTCTGAACAGTTCTTCAATGATGAACTTCATGCTGCTCGTGGACGACGTGTTCATCGGAGTGGACGGACAGGTGAGCGGTAACGGTTATATGCCGGTAAACGTGCTGTCGTATGAGGTGTATCTCGACGGTGAGAAGGTTGCCGACACCAATGCGACAGAACATCTCTTCACCGGTCTGTCGGCAGGCAGCCACACAGCCGGAATAGTACAGAAGTTCGATACAGGCAAGTCGGAGATGCTGTCCCTGTCGTTCGACATCGTTACCACAGGCATCGGTTCTGTGGCTGAGAATGTGGTTGCCGTATATGCCCGTGACAGCCGTCTCTATATAGAAGGCGATTACAGCGGTGCGGCAGTATACGATACGGCAGGAGCTAAAATGATGGAACTGCACGGAGAGAGTTCGGCAGACATCAGTTCAATTCCTGACGGAGTGTACATTGTCAATGTAGTTAAGGACGGAGGCAAGACCGTATCTGTGAAGATAACAAAGTGATGATGTAGCCTTATGGCTTGGTGAAATGTCGGGGGACTGTCTCAAAATGAATTTGGGGCGGTCCCCTTTTTTTGTTCATGAAAGCCCGCCATGATAAGCCCGAATCATGTATTTATGCAGGCGCATGCCGTCCGCATGGTTTATTATATGCATATTGTGAAGATGGTATGACGTGTGGAGGGGTGGGGCAGACACAGTGAATAAGGATGGGAGAGAATTGTTAAGACGCTGCATGAAAAACTACGTGCGCTGGCGTGATATGGTGTAACGGAGAGGAATATACGTATAACGTCAAGTCGCTGAGAATCGTGTGGAGGCAAGCGACCGGCAATATTTCCGCGTATGCGCGCTTTTTTGACGTATATACATAATGTCTTGCAAACCAATGTGTTGCACATATTGTGTAAGTATATATGGTTTCCTGTATTTCGGAAAAGCCTTTTCCGCAACACCGGAAAGGCTTTATGGACGCGCGATAAAGGCTTTATGGAGAGCCGATATGCCCTTTCCTGTAGGGTGATTTCTTGTCATGAGTGAGGTGGACAGAACGCTGTGTTTCTTAAAAAGGGCATTTAATGCGAGTTTGAGGAGAAAATTGTAGTCTGTCATACGGTTTGTGGCAGGACTATGGTAGGATGATGGTGTGGGATAACAGGTTCTTTATTCGTCTGCCATATCTGTTTCGTATAAATATTTTGTCAATATTTTTTACTTCATGCTTTGCCGCAAATGCCAACTGTGATTAAACCAAAATCGGTCATTAGAACGTATATATTTGAATAAATCTTTATTTCACATACACTCCGGTCTGCTTGCGCGTTTCTGTCGGTGTCTTGCTTACCGTTCAGTCTCAGCGTAGCCGCCACACCTTTGATGAGGCTGAACACGATCCGGCTGACAGCAGTATGAAATAAGGATGGACGTATGATGACGTTTCGGGTTAAAAGGGAAATGTCACCTGAGAGCGACGGACAGTATGCGGAATGATTCTTCCTTATCATGCCATTGCCATAATCTCCTTACGTCATGCGGTTTCTCGTCCTGTTTTGTCTCATCCTTATGACAGTGCGTCATGGCAGGGGCTTCCATTTCAGACATGTATTTCTAATCGGTGTGGAATATAATGCATGAGCGGAGAAATGACGGATAGTCCGCCATTGTCAATCCGCGTCTCGTACCGGTTTCATACAGACATGTTCCTGTTTTTGTACAGAGAGTCGCTTATTTCATCAGATGTAGTCGTGAAATAAGGTGTTCGGGACATCGGGAGGGAGGGGTGAGTCTGCCGTATAATAAGCTTTTGCCGGATATGTCTTATATGGAATAAGCACATATAATTATGGTACGCGCGACATGAACACATGCCTGTATTTGGCTGCAACAACGTCTGCTGGAGAGTGCCGGAACTGCTCCGGTTTCTTCAAAAAGTCGGGAATTGTGAGCGATAGCAGGTGTAAAGTAGATTAATATAAGTTATATAATGTTAATTGAATAAATCTCTGCCGCTTTCTTTACCGCTTCTTTTAGGCGGATTAAATAAAAGTTTGTACCTTTGCAGCCCGAAAGGCTCATTGTAGCCTGTTTGTAATAGTTTGATAACAACAAAATAAATATATAAATTTAAAAAAGTAATATTATGCCTACAATTTCACAATTGGTAAGAAAAGGCAGAAAGGTGCTCGAAGACAAGAGCAAGTCACCGGCTCTGGACGCATGTCCTCAGCGTCGCGGTGTTTGTGTCCGTGTCTACACAACCACACCTAAGAAGCCTAATTCGGCAATGCGTAAAGTTGCCCGTGTACGTTTGACAAACCAGAAGGAAGTGAACTCCTACATTCCCGGAGAAGGACACAACCTGCAGGAGCACAGCATCGTGCTGGTTCGCGGCGGTCGTGTGAAGGACCTTCCCGGTGTGCGCTATCACATCGTACGTGGTACTCTTGATACCGCAGGTGTTGCAAACCGTACCCAGCGTCGTTCAAAATACGGTGCCAAACGTCCGAAAGCAAAGAAATAAGATAACATTAAGTTGTTGATCGGACTATAATATTTTATAATCGTTTTGCTGGAGAATTGTTAAAGAGACAGGTTGAGTAAATGTCCGGGAGCGGACGTTGAAGAACACTAATAAACAGCCCCAAGCAGAATTAAATTTTCAAAAACAAAATGAGAAAAGCAAAACCAAAGAAGCGCGTGGTTCTTCCGGATCCCGTCTTCAATGACCAGAAGGTTTCAAAATTCGTTAATCATCTGATGTATGACGGCAAGAAAAACGCTTCATACGAGATTTTTTACAATGCACTTGATGTAGTGAAGGAGAAGATGGCAAAGGAAGAAAAGCCGGCTCTGGAGATATGGAAGCAGGCTCTCGACAACATCACTCCGCAGGTAGAGGTGAAGAGCCGTCGTATAGGTGGCGCAACTTTCCAGGTTCCTACTGAGATACGTCCCGAGCGCAAGGAAAGCATTTCGATGAAGAACCTTATCCTGTTCGCACGTAAGCGCGGCGGTAAGAGCATGGCAGAGAAGCTTGCTGCTGAGATTATGGACGCATACAACAATCAGGGCGGAGCCTTCAAGCGTAAGGAAGACATGCACCGCATGGCAGAAGCTAACCGTGCATTTGCTCACTTCAGATTCTAATCCACTAAATAAGGTAAAAAGAAAATGGCAAGTCGCGATTTACATTTGACTCGTAACATCGGTATCATGGCTCACATCGATGCCGGAAAGACCACAACGTCTGAGCGTATTCTCTTCTACACCGGTAAGACACACAAGATAGGTGAGGTGCATGACGGTGCCGCAACAATGGACTGGATGGCTCAGGAGCAGGAACGTGGTATTACTATTACTTCTGCTGCTACAACATGTAACTGGAAGTGGAACGACAAGACTTATAAGATAAACTTGATTGACACTCCGGGACACGTTGACTTCACTGCAGAGGTTGAACGCTCTCTGCGCGTGCTCGACGGTGCGATTGCAACCTATTCGGCAGCGGACGGTGTGCAGCCGCAGTCTGAGACAGTATGGCGTCAGGCAGACAAATATAATGTTCCGCGTATAGGATATGTCAACAAAATGGACCGCTCGGGAGCGGACTTCTTCGAGACTGTACAGCAGATGAAGGATATCCTTGGCGCTAATCCGTGTCCTATACAGATACCAATCGGTGCGGAGGAGAACTTCAAGGGTGTTGTAGACCTTATCAAGATGAAGGCTATCCTGTGGCATGACGAGACCATGGGTGCCGAATACAGCATCGAGGAAATACCTGCCGACCTGGTTGACGAAGCAAATGAATGGAGAGACAAGCTTCTTGAGAGTGCCGCAAACTTTGACGATGCTCTCATGGAGAAATATCTCGACGGTCAGGAGATAGGCGAGGAGGAGCTTATCAGTGCAATCCGCAAGGGTACGATATCCATGCAGGTTACTCCGATGCTTCTCGGTTCGTCATACAAGAACAAGGGCGTACAGCCGCTTCTTGACTACACATGTGCGTTCCTTCCTTCTCCTCTTGACACAGAGGATATCATAGGTACAAACCCTGATACTGAGGAAGAGGAGTCGCGCAAGCCGTCGGAGGATGCTCCGACATCGGCTCTTGCGTTCAAGATTGCAACCGATCCGTTCATGGGACGTCTGGTGTTCTTCCGTGTTTATTCTGGTAAGGTTACAGCCGGTTCTTATGTATACAATCCCCGTTCAGGAAAGAAGGAGCGTATCAGCCGTCTGTTCCAGATGAACTCAAACAAGGAAATCCCGATGGAGGCAATAGAGGCTGGCGACATAGGCGCAGGCGTAGGCTTCAAGGATATCCGCACCGGTGACACTCTTTGCGATGAGGCACACCCCATCGTTCTCGAGTCAATGACATTCCCTGACACCGTTATTTCAATTGCGGTTGAACCGAAGAGTCAGGCTGACATAGCCAAGTTGGACAACGGTCTGGCAAAGCTTGCTGAGGAGGACCCGACATTCACCGTACGCACCGACGAGCAGAGCGGTCAGACAATCATCTCTGGTATGGGTGAGCTTCACCTCGACATTATCATCGACCGTCTGAAGCGTGAGTTCAAGGTTGAGTGTAATCAGGGTAAGCCGCAGGTTAACTATAAGGAGGCTATCACACAGCCTGTCACTCTGCGTGAGGTTTACAAGAAGCAGAGCGGCGGACGTGGTAAGTTCGCTGACATCATCGTGACCGTCGGTCCTAAGGATGAGGATTACAAGGAAGGCGACCTGCAGTTTGTCAATGAGGTTAAGGGCGGTAACGTGCCTAAGGAGTTCATCCCGTCTGTACAGAAGGGATTTGAGACCGCAATGAAGAACGGTGTGCTTGGCGGTTATCCTATGACAGGACTCAAGGTCGTTCTTACCGACGGTTCTTTCCACCCGGTAGACTCTGACCAGCTGTCTTTCGAGCTCGCTGCAATCAATGCTTACAAGAACGCATGCCCGAAGGCGGGTCCTGTTCTTATGGAGCCGATAATGAAGGTCGAGGTAGTGACACCGGAGGAGAACATGGGTGATGTTATCGGAGACCTTAACAAGCGTCGTGGACAGGTGGAAGGCATGGATGAGGCTCGTAGCGGTGCGCGCATCGTGAAGGCTATGGTTCCGCTGGCAGAGATGTTCGGTTATGTTACCGCTCTGCGCACAATCACATCCGGACGTGCTACAAGTTCAATGGAATATGATCATCACGCACCTCTATCAAGCTCAATAGCAAAGGCTGTGCTTGAGGAAGTGAAGGGACGTGCCGATCTGGTATAATTCAAGCATAACAAATGATAAAATCGGAGTACTGCCTGCTTAGCGAATGACTCTTAAGCGGCAGACTCCTTTTTAAAACAATCATGTAATCAAAAATATTTATGAGTCAGAAAATCAGAATTAAGTTGAAGAGTTACGACCACAAGTTGGTTGATAAGTCTGCAGAGAAAATCGTTAAGGCTGTTAAGGCGACAGGTGCTATTGTGAGCGGTCCTATTCCACTTCCTACGCACAAGCGCATTTACACCGTAAACCGCAGTACGTTCGTTAACAAGAAGGCACGCGAGCAGTTCCAGCTCAGTGATTTCAAACGTCTTATCGATATATACAGTTCTACAGCCAAGACAGTTGACGCTCTGATGAAGCTTGAATTGCCGAGCGGTGTGGAAGTAGAGATCAAAGTATAGTTTTTTTTTAATATTTAATTATAATTGAAATGCCAGGATTAATTGGAAGAAAAATCGGAATGACATCCGTTTTCAGTGCCGACGGCAAGAATGTGCCGTGCACTGTTATCGAAGCTGGTCCTTGTGTTGTGACACAGGTGAAAACCGTTGAAAAGGACGGTTATAAGGCAGTTCAGCTGGGCTTTGGTGAGGCAAAGGAAAAGAACACCACCAATGCTATGATGGGTTGCTTTAAGAAAGCCGGTACAACACCGAAGAGACACTTGGCCGAGTTCAAGTTTGATGAGGAATATAACCTCGGTGATACGCTTACTGTTGAAATCTTCAACGATACAAAGTACGTTGACGTTGTTGGTACTTCAAAGGGAAAAGGTTTCCAGGGTGTTATGAAGCGTCACGGATTCGGTGGTGTCGGTCAGAGTACTCACGGACAGGATGACCGCGCTCGTAAGCCGGGTTCAATCGGTGCCTGCTCTTATCCTGCAAAGGTGTTCAAGGGAATGCGTATGGCAGGACAAATGGGTGGCGACAGAGTAACAACCCAGAATCTGAAAGTATTAAAAGTTATTCCGGAGCATAACCTCATTCTCGTAAAGGGTTCTGTTGCCGGATGCATTGGTTCAACCGTATTAATTAATAAATAATGGAAGTTAGCGTATTAAATATCAATGGTCAGGAGACCGGAAGAAAGGTTACGTTGAACGAATCTATCTTCGGAATTGAGCCTAACGATCATGTTCTGTATCTTGACGTTAAGCAATACCTCGCTAACCAGCGTCAGGGTACGGCAAAGACAAAAGAGAGAAGCGAAGTAAGCGGTTCTACACGTAAGCTCGGTCGTCAGAAAGGTGGCGGCGGTGCCCGTCGTGGTGACATCAATTCGCCTGTACTTGTCGGTGGTGGTAGAGTTTTTGGTCCGAAACCACGCGATTATGGTTTTAAACTCAACAAGAAGGTGAAGGCTCTCGCACGTAAGTCTGCATTGTCATACAAGGCACAGGCAAACGATATAGTTGTAGTAGAGGACTTTACTTTGGACGCACCGAAGACAAAAGATTTCGTAAATATTACTAAAAATCTTAAAGTGGACGGTCGTAAGACTCTTCTTCTTTTGCCAGGTGTAAATAAAAATGTATATTTGTCAGCTCGTAACTTGCAGCGCACTGAAGTCATGACTGCATCGGCACTTAACGCATACAAGGTTTTGAATGCGGATGTACTTGTTGTGACAGAGGATGCGCTGAAGATGATTGACGGAATCTTAACAAAATAAAAGGGAGACAAAAGCAATATGGCAATTATCATAAAACCATTGGTCACTGAGAAGATGACCAAAATGACAGACAAGTCTTCTGTAGAGAAATCTTATAAGGTAAAGGGTGAGACAAGAACAAAGAAAGCTGAAACCAAGTATGGTTTCATCGTGCGCCCGGATGCCAATAAGTATGAGATTAAGAGTGAAGTCGAAAGTCTGTACAACGTTACAGTGATTGACGTGAACACAATGCGTTATGCAGGTAAGCGCATGAGCCGCTATACCCGCGCAGGTCTTATCAAAGGACAGAAGAACGCATACAAGAAAGCTATCGTTACTCTGAAGGAGGGCGATTCAATTGATTTTTACAGCAATATTTAAATAAAAAATGGCAGTACGTAAATTCAAACCGGTTACTCCGGGACAAAGACACAAGGTTATTGGCACGTTCGAGGAGATTACTGCATCCGTGCCAGAGAAGTCTCTCGTTTTCGGTAAACGCTCTACCGGTGGTCGAAACAACACCGGAAAAATGACAGTCCGCTACAGAGGCGGCGGTCATAAGAGAAAGTATCGTCTGATCGACTTTAAACGTGAGAAAGATGGTGTTCCAGCTGTAGTTAAAACAATAGAATACGATCCGAACCGTTCGGCTCGTATTGCTTTGTTGTTTTATGCAGATGGTGAAAAACGTTACATTATTGCTCCTAATGGACTGCAGGTGGGTGCTAAACTGATGTCAGGCGCGGAAGCCGCTCCTGAGGTCGGAAACGCTCTTCCTTTGGCAAACATTCCTGTCGGTACTGTGATTCACAACATTGAATTGCGTCCGGGACAGGGTGCGTTGCTCGTTCGTTCGGCTGGTAATTTTGCTCAATTGACTTCTCGTGAAGGCAGTTATTGTGTAGTTAAGCTCCCTTCTGGCGAGACACGCCAGATTCTGAGTGCTTGTAAGGCAACGGTAGGTAGCGTCGGTAATTCCGACCACGCTCTTGAACAGTCCGGTAAGGCTGGACGTTCACGTTGGCTCGGTCGTCGTCCGCACAACCGTGGTGTGGTTATGAACCCTGTAGATCACCCGATGGGTGGTGGTGAAGGACGTCAGTCCGGAGGTCATCCGCGCTCACGCAAGGGTCTTTATGCAAAGGGTCTCAAGACACGCGCACCGAAGAAACTTTCGAACAAGTATATCATTGAAAGAGCTAGTAAATAATTTTAGTTAACAAGAGTAAATTATGAGTCGTTCATTAAAAAAAGGTCCATATATCAACGTCTCTTTGGAGAAGAAGATTCTTGCCATGAATGAGAGTGGCAAAAAGACTGTTGTAAAGACATGGGCCAGAGCATCAATGATTTCCCCTGATTTTGTGGGACACACTGTTGCAGTTCATAACGGAAATAAATTTATCCCTGTTTACATCACTGAGAATATGGTGGGACACAAACTCGGAGAGTTCTCACCCACACGTAAGTTCGGTGGACACGCCGGCAATAGAAAGTAAGCGGGTTAAAACCATTTAAAACAAGATAATAATAATGGGAGCAAGAAAACATATAGCGGCTGAAAAGAGAAAAGAGGCCCTTAAGAATTTGTACTTCGCAAAGCTCAAAGGCGTTCCTTCTTCACCACGTAAAATGCGCTATGTCGTAGACATGGTTCGTGGCATGGAGGTTAACCGCGCACTGGGAGTACTGAGATTCTCCAAGAAGCAGGCTGCCGCCGACGTTGAGAAACTGTTACGCTCGGCCATTGCTAACTGGGAAGCAAAAAATGACCGCAAGGCAGAAGACGGCGAACTTTATATTTCTAAAGTATTCGTTGATGAAGGTGTTACTATGAAGCGCATGAGACCGGCACCGCAGGGACGTGGCTATCGTATTCGCAAGCGCAGCAATCACGTTACACTGTTTGTTGATTCCAAAACTAATGACGAAAAATAAATAGCAGAATGGGACAGAAAGTTAATCCAATAAGCAATCGTTTGGGTATTATCCGTGGCTGGGATTCCAATTGGTTCGGAGGTAAAAACTTCGGTGACAATCTGGTCGAAGACCGCAAAATACGTAAATACCTTAATGAGCGTCTGGCAAAAGCCAGTGTTTCAAAGATTGTAATAGAGCGTACGCTGAAACTCATTACAATTACAATCTGCACAGCTCGTCCTGGTATCGTCATTGGTAAGGGTGGACAGGATGTTGACAAACTGAAGGAAGAGTTGAAGAAACTCTACAAGAAAGACATCCAAATCAATATCTTCGAGGTGAAGAAGCCTGAGCTTGATGCAAACATTGTCGCAAACAATATAGCACGTCAGGTTGAAGGTAAAATCGCATATCGTAGGGCTATTAAGATGGCAATCCAGAATACGATGCGGGCAGGTGCTGAAGGTGTGAAGATTCAGATCACCGGACGTCTGAACGGAGCTGAAATGGCACGTAAGGAGATGTACAAGGAGGGAAGAACTCCGTTGCATACTTTCCGTGCTGATATAGACTACTGTCAGGCAGAGGCACTCACCAAGGTGGGACTCCTTGGCATCAAGGTTTGGATTTGCAGAGGTGAGGTTTATGGCGAGCGCGATCTGACTCCTAACTTTACACAGGAGAAACAGAATGGTGGCTCTAATGGCGGCCGTGGTAATCGCGGTAATCGCAAGAGAAACAATAACCGTTAAAAGTAAGACACTATCATGTTACAGCCAAAAAGAGTAAAATATAGAAGACCTCAAGACGGGCGTGGCAATAAAGGCAACGCTCACAGAGGCACACAGCTGGCTTTCGGATCGTTTGGCATCAAGACACTTGAGGCAAAATGGATTGACAGCCGTCAGATAGAAGCTGCACGTGTAGCTGTGAACCGCTACATGCAGCGTGAAGGTCAGGTATGGATCAGAATATTCCCGGATAAACCAATCACACGTAAACCTGCTGATGTCCGCATGGGTAAGGGTAAGGGTGATCCAGCAGGATGGGTCGCACCTGTTACACCGGGTCGTATCCTCTTTGAAGTTGAAGGAGTAAGTTTCGATGTTGCAAAAGAGGCTCTTCGTCTTGCAGCTCAGAAACTGCCGGTAAAGACAAAGTTTGTTGTTAGACGTGATTACGATAAAAACGCTTAAACTATGAAGAGTAAAGAATTGAAAGACTTGGACGTCAAGTCTCTTAATGAGAAATTGGAGACAGAGGTTGCTCGCCTGAATCAGTTGAAGCTTAACCATGCGGTTTCTCCTCTGGAGAATCCGTCACAGATTAAGGCTGCACGTCGTGATATCGCACGTCTGAAAACCGAGATCCGTCAGAGAGAACTTAATAAATAACAATGGTCCAGATGGTAACAAGAAATTTAAGAAAAACAAGACAGGGTGTGGTTGTAAGCAACAAGATGGATAAAACCATTGTTATTGCCGCAAAGTTTAAGGAGATGCACCCTATTTATGGTAAGTTTGTCCAGAAGACAAAGAAATACCATGTTCATGACGAGAACAATGAGGCAAATCTCGGTGATACTGTCCTCATCATGGAAACACGTCCTTTGAGTAAGACAAAGAGATGGAGATTAGTTCAAATAACTGAAAAAGCTAAGTAATTATGATACAAGCAGAATCAAGACTTACAGTATGTGATAACAGCGGCGCACGTGAAGCTCTTTGCATTCGCGTATTGGGTGGAACACGCCGTCGTTATGCAAGTGTTGGTGACGTTATTGTCGTAGCTGTCAAGAACGTTATCCCATCAAGTGATTTGAAAAAGGGTGCAGTATCTAAGGCTTTGATTGTTCGCACAAAGAAGGAAATCCGCCGCCCGGATGGCTCGTATATCCGCTTTGATGACAATGCGTGTGTACTGCTCAACAATGCGGGCGAACTTCGTGGTAGTCGTATATTCGGTCCGGTTGCGCGTGAACTGCGTGCCGTTAATATGAAAGTCGTTTCTTTGGCACCTGAGGTTCTATAATTTAAAATAAGATTTAGAAATGAGTAAATTACATATTAAGAAAAATGATACAGTCTATGTTCTTGCCGGTGAGGACAAGGGCAAGACTGGTAAGGTGCTCAAAGTCTTGGTTGACAAGAACCGCGCCATTGTGGAGGGTGTGAATATTGTCTCTAAGAGCACAAAGCCCTCTGCAAAGAACCCTCAGGGCGGTATCATCAAGCAGGAGGCTTCAATACATGTCTCTAATTTGAGCCTGATTGATCCGAAAAGTGGCAAGCCTACACGTATTGCCATAAAGAAGAACGATGACGGCAAGAAAGTACGTATTGCTAAAAAGTCAGGGGAGGAAATCAAATAATGGATACAGCACAGTTAAAGAAAGTATATGTTGAGAGCATTGCTCCGGCATTGAAGAAACAGTTCAACTATTCTTCATCAATGCAGGTTCCTGTCCTGAAGAAGATTGTCATCAATCAGGGATTGGGAGACGCTACACAGGATAAGAAGATTATTGATGTCGCAATCAATGAGATTACTGCAATTACCGGTCAGAAGGCTGTTGCAACTTATTCAAAGAAGGATATTGCAAACTTCAAGCTCCGTAAGAAAATGCCTATTGGTGTAATGGTAACACTTCGTCGTGAGCGTATGTACGAATTTCTTGAGAAACTTGTGCGTATCGCTTTACCGCGTATTCGTGACTTCAAGGGTATTGAGAGCAAGTTTGACGGACGCGGTAATTACACATTGGGAATACAGGAGCAGATAATCTTCCCTGAGATTAACATTGACGCTATAGACCGCATCCAGGGTATGAACATCACATTCGTGACTACAGCTCAGACAGATGAAGAGGGCTATGCTCTTCTCAAAGCATTTGGCCTTCCTTTCAAAAACGCTAAAAACGATTAAGTAATATGGCAAAAGAATCAATGAAGGCTCGCGAAGTTAAGCGTGCGAAGATGGTTGCCCGCTATGCTGCGAAGCGTGCGGCTCTTAAGAAAGTCATTGCTACTACTGACGATCCTGCTGAGGCATATGAGGCTGCTCGCAAGTTGCAGTCCATACCTAAAAATGCAAACCCAATCCGTTTGCACAACCGTTGCAAGATCACCGGTCGTCCGAAAGGATATATCCGTCAGTTCGGCTTGTCACGTATTCAGTTCCGTGAGATGGCTTCCGCAGGACTTATTCCCGGTGTTAAAAAAGCAAGCTGGTAAATTATTTAATATTGTCGGGGTAGTCCCGATTAATTAAAACATTATATTATATGACAGATCCAATAGCAGATTATCTGACAAGACTCAGAAACGCAATCATGGCACATCATCGTGTCGTTGAGGTTCCTGCGTCAAACTTGAAGAAAGAGATTACAAAGATCCTCTTCGAGAAAGGATACATCTTGAACTACAAGTTCATAGAAGATGGTCCTCAGGGTACAATTAAGGTTGCTTTGAAATATGATCCGGCAACCAAGGTCAACGCAATCAGGTCGTTGAAGCGTGTTTCCACCCCCGGTCTCCGTAAGTATACCGGTTATAAGAACATGCCGAGAGTTATTAACGGATTAGGTATTGCGATTTTATCTACATCCAAGGGTGTAATGACAGACAAGGAAGCTGCTGCTCTTAAAGTTGGCGGTGAGGTTCTTTGCTATGTTTATTAATTGGAGGATTGATTATGTCAAGAATAGGAAAATTACCAATTAAAATCCCCGCAGGTGTAAATGTTACTATGACTGATGGGGTTGTAACTGTAAAGGGACCTAAAGGTGAGCTTTCTCAGCAGGTAGATTCTTCCATTATTGTTAAGATTGCTGATGGTGAGATTGTATTCGAAGTTGACGAAAAGAGTCCTGTAGACTATAAGCAGAAGCAGGCATATCATGGCTTATATCGTGCCTTGGTAAACAATATGGTAGTAGGTGTAAGCGAAGGATACAAGAAAACTCTGGAACTTGTCGGTGTCGGATATCGTGTTTCCAATCAAGGTAATGTGATAGAATTCTCTTTGGGATATACACACCCAATCTTCCTTGAACTCCCGAAAGAGGTTAAGGTCGAGACAAAGAGTGAGAGAAATCAGAATCCGTTATTGATGTTAGAGTCTTGCGACAAGCAGTTGATTGGCCTTATCTGTGCAAAAATTCGTACTTTCCGCAAACCGGAGCCTTATAAGGGTAAGGGTATCCTCTTCAAAGGCGAGGTCATCCGCAGAAAATCTGGTAAGTCAGCTTCTGCTAAGTAATCTTTTAAAATTTACGATTATGACAACAAAGAAAGTAGAAAGACGAATAAAAATTAAATACAGAATTCGTAAGCGTGTTAACGGAACTGCAGAGCGTCCTCGTTTGAGCGTGTTCCGTAGCAATAAACAGATTTACGCACAGGTTATAAATGATTTGACCGGATCGACTCTTGCATCTGCGTCTTCTCTCGGACTCGAGAAAATGCCAAAGATTCAGCAGGCGGCTAAGGTTGGCGAGATGGTAGCTGCCAATGCGCAGGCTGCCGGTATAACTACTGTTGTTTTTGACCGTAACGGTTATCTTTATCACGGACGTGTTAAGGAGTTGGCTGATGCAGCTCGTAAAGGTGGTCTTAAATTTTAAACGATTATGACAATGAATAAAGTTAAAGTATATAATGACGTTGAGTTGAAAGACCGTCTGGTGGCCATCAACCGTGTTACAAAGGTAACAAAGGGAGGTCGCACTTTTACTTTTGCTGCTATTGTCGTTGTTGGTGACGGTAAGGGTGTCATCGGCTACGGGCTTGGTAAGGCAGGTGAAGTTACGGCGGCAATATCCAAGGGTGTTGAAGCTGCAAAGAAGAATCTTGTTAAGGTTTCACTTGTCAAAGGAACGATTCCTCACGAGGTTGAAGCCCGCTTTGGTGGTTCGCATGTATTCATGAGACCTGCAGCTGCGGGTACCGGTCTTGTTGCCGGTGGTGCTATGCGTGCCGTTCTCGACAGTGTAGGTGTAAAGGATGTCCTTGCAAAGTCCAAGGGCTCTTCAAACCCGCACAATCTTGTTAAGGCAACGATAGAGGCTCTCACACAGGTGCGTGATGCTTACACCATAGCTGGTGTTCGTGGTATCAGTATGGAAAAAGTTTTTAACGGATAAGGAGACTTACAATGGCAACAATAAAGGTAAAACAGATAAAGAGCCGTATCGGCGCCAACAAAGAGCAGAAGAGCACTCTTTTGTCTTTAGGTCTGCGAAAAATCTCTCAGGTGATTGAGGTTGAAGACACACCCAGTATACGTGGTATGATACGAAAAGTTCATCATCTGGTAACAGTAGTTGAATAATTAATCTTTAAGAAGAATAAATTATGAAATTAAATACTTTAAAACCAGCAGAGGGTTCTACACATTCTCGTCGCCGTATAGGTCGTGGACCGGGATCCGGATTAGGCGGTACTTCAACTCGTGGACACAAGGGTGCGAAAGCTCGTTCTGGTTATAAGAAGAAGATAGGTTTTGAAGGTGGTCAGATGCCTCTTCAGCGTCGTGTGCCCAAGGCTGGATTCAAGAATATCAATCACAAGGAATACTTTGCAGTTAATCTTTCTGTTCTGCAGATGCTTGCTGAATCAAAGAATCTGACAAAGATTGGACTTGATGATCTCAGAGCGGCAAATCTTGTAAAGAAGAACGCCCTTGTAAAGATTCTTGGCAACGGTGAACTCAAGGCGAAGCTTGAAGTCGAGGCAAATGCTTTCTCGAAAACTGCTGAAGAGGCTATCAAGGCAGTTGGTGGTAACACAACTATAATTTAGGTCAATGAAAAAATTTATTGAGACACTGAAGAACTGTTGGAGAATTGAGGATTTGCGTCAGCGACTCCTCATAACTCTCCTGTTTACGGCTATATACCGTTTTGGCTCGTTTGTGGTACTTCCTGGTATCGATCCGGGCATGTTGCAAAGATTACAGTCGCAAACATCCGGCGGACTGATGTCATTGCTGGATATGTTCTCTGGTGGTGCGTTTTCCAATGCATCAATATTTGCACTTGGAATTATGCCGTACATCTCAGCTTCTATCGTAATGCAGCTCTTGGCCATTGCAGTTCCTTTCTTTCAGAAAATGCAGAGAGAGGGAGAAAGCGGTCGTAAGAAGATCAACTGGTATACTCGAATTCTGACTATAGCCATATTGTTCTTTCAGGCACCGTCATATCTCCTTAACCTGAAGGCCCAGGCTCCTCAGGCTCTTGCATCCGGACTTTCATGGTCGGCATTCATGATTTCCGCTTCAATAATTCTTGCTGCAGGAAGCATGTTTGTTCTTTGGTTAGGAGAGCGTATTACAGATAAAGGTGTTGGAAATGGTGTTTCAATGATCATTATGATAGGTATCATTGCAAGGTTCCCGCAGGCATTCATTCAGGAAGTGGCAACACGTCTGAATGCTATTGCCGGTGGCGGACTTGTGATGTTTATTGTTGAAATACTTATTCTGTATGCGGTTGTGTGTGCTGCGATTCTTCTTGTGCAGGGAACACGCAAGATACCGGTACAATATGCAAAACGTCTTGTAGGTAACAAGCAGTATGGCGGAGCGCGTCAGTATATTCCTCTGAAGCTTTTTGCCGCTAACGTAATGCCTATCATCTTTGCACAGGCTTTGATGTTCATTCCGCTTGCAATCGTACGGTATCAGAGTGAAAACGCATCATGGGTAGTAAGTTCATTGATGGATAATCGTAGTCTGTTGTATAATTGTGTATATGTCATTCTTATAGTGGCGTTCACATATTTTTACACAGCTATCACCTTGAATCCTACTCAGATGGCAGAGGACATGAAGCGTAATAATGGTTTTATTCCCGGCATACGTCCCGGAAAGGATACTGCAGAATATATCGAGACCATTATGTCGCGTATAACATTCCCCGGCTCCTTGTTTATTGCATTCATTGCAATAATGCCGGCTCTTGCAGGTCTGCTCAATGTGCAGCAGCAGTTCTCTCAGTTCTTCGGAGGAACGTCCCTTCTGATTCTTGTCGGAGTTGTCATCGATACACTTCAGCAGATTGAGAGTCATTTGCTCATGCGTCATTACGATGGTCTGTTAAATTCAGGCCGTACACGTAACAGCGGTGTCTCTGCATATTGATATTCTTTGGAAAATGAAGATATTTCTGAAGACGAATGATGAAATACAGCTGATGCGCGAGGCTAACCAGCTTGTCGGTAAGACCTTGGCGGAATTGGCAAAACATATCAAACCGGGTGTAACGACCCTTCAATTGGATAATATAGCGGAAGAGTTCATAAGAGACCATGGAGCGATTCCCACGTTCAAGAATTTTCCAAATCCATTTGGAGGGCCATTCCCTGCAAGCATCTGTACCTCGGTAAACGATGTGGTGGTGCACGGTATACCGGATAATAAGACAGTCCTTCGTGACGGTGATATTATTTCGATAGATTGTGGAACATTGCTTAATGGTTATAACGGTGACAGTTGCTATACGTTTTGTGTAGGCGATGTCGCACCAGAGGTCAGGCAATTGGTCGAGACAACAAAGGAGTCCTTATACAAAGGCATTGCTCAGGCTGTTGCAGGGAAACATATCGGTGATATAGGGGATGCGGTTCAGTCGCATTGTGTGAAAATGGGCTACGGTGTTGTTCGCGAACTTACCGGTCACGGTATCGGACGTGAAATGCACGAAGACCCGCAGGTCCCGAATTACGGTATGCGCGGACACGGTGTGTTGCTTAAGGCTGGCATGTGTATTGCCATTGAACCGATGATTACAATGGGGTCGCGTGAAGTCGTCATGATGCCGGACAAATGGGGTATACGTACCCGGGATGGCAAGCCCGCCGCACACTTCGAACATACTGTAGCCATTCAGCGTGGCAAGGCTGAGATTTTATCTACATTCGACGGAATATAACATTTAAAAAGAAACAGAACAGGATTATGGCAAAGCAGTCTGCTATAGAACAAGACGGAACAATTGTGGAATCATTGTCTAACGCGATGTTCAGAGTGGAACTCGAGAACGGCGTTCAGATAATAGCGCATATTTCAGGAAAAATGAGGATGCACTATATAAAGATTCTGCCAGGAGACAAGGTTAAAGTGGAAATGAGCCCTTATGATTTGACAAAGGGCAGGATAGTTTTCAGATATAAATAAACTCAAAGATATGAAAACAAGAGCATCGTTAAAGAAACGCACACCCGACTGTAAGATAGTACGTCGTAAAGGTCGCTTGTTCGTTATCAACAAGAAGAACCCTAAGTATAAAATGCGTCAGGGCTAATTAAAAAAAGGAGACAAAGGGCAGAGATTGCGAAATTTCTTGCTTGAAGCTCAAAATAAACAAAACATCAAAATTTAATTAAATTATTAACAATGGCAATAAGAATTGTTGGAGTAGATTTGCCCCAGAATAAGCGTGGCGAAATCGCATTGACCTATATTTACGGTATAGGTCGAAGTAGTTCAGCAAAGATATTGGATAAAGCCGGTGTCAGCCGCGACCTGAAGGTAAGCGAGTGGACAGACGATCAGGCTTCCAAGATCCGTGAGATTATCGGTGCTGAATTTAAGGTTGAAGGTGATCTCCGTGCAGAGATTCAGATGAACATCAAGCGTCTCATGGATATTGGTTGTTATCGTGGAATCCGTCATCGTAATGGTCTTCCTGTTCGCGGTCAGAGCACAAAGAATAATGCCCGTACACGTAAAGGAAAGAAGAAGACTGTTGCTAACAAGAAGAAAGCTACTAAGTAAAATTTAGTTTGGAGTTGGAAGTTTGGAGAATTTAATGTCTCAAACCTTTTAACTTTTGACTTTTAACTTTTAACTAAAAAAGATTATGGCAAAGAAAACAGCAACATCCAAAAAAAGAAATGTGAAAGTCGATGCTATCGGACAGCTCCATGTTCATAGCTCTTTCAACAATATTATAGTGTCTTTGGCTAACAGCGAGGGACAGATTATCTCATGGTCTTCTGCCGGCAAGATGGGATTCCGCGGTTCAAAGAAAAACACTCCGTATGCGGCTCAGATGGCAGCAGAGGATTGTGCAAAGGTAGCTTACGATCTCGGCTTGCGTAAGGTTAAGGCTTATGTGAAAGGTCCGGGAAACGGACGTGAGTCTGCTATCCGTGGCGTTCACAGCAGTGGAATAGAGGTTACAGAGATTGTAGACGTTACTCCGCTGCCGCACAACGGCTGCCGTCCTCCAAAGAGACGTAAGGTATAAGTTCCTGCTTCAAACAAAGTTACACAAATAAAAAGCATTTTATAATATTATGGCTAAATATATAGGTCCGAAATCTAAAATTGCGCGTCGCTTCGGTGAACCGATTTTTGGCGCAGATAAAGTTTTGTCCAAGAGAAACTTCCCTCCTGGACAGCATGGCAACAGTCGTCGTAGAAAGCAGTCTGAGTACGCAGTCATGCTGGCAGAGAAGCAAAAGGCTAAATACACATACGGTGTATTGGAGCGCCAGTTCCGTAATATGTTTGAAAAAGCAGCCAAGGCAGAAGGTATTACCGGTGAGGTTCTTCTTCAGAATCTTGAAAGCCGTCTCGACAATGTTGTTTTCCGTATGGGTATCGCCCCGACACGTGCGGCTGCCCGTCAGCTTGTAGGTCACAAGCACATTGTTGTTGATGGTAAGGTAGTCAACATACCGTCATATTCAGTAAAGCCAGGCCAGATAGTAGGAGTGCGTGAAAAGTCAAAGTCTCTTGAAGTTATTGAGTCTGCTCTTGCTGGTTTCAATCACAGCAAATATCCTTGGATCGAGTGGGATGCAAATACCAAGAGCGGTAAGTTCCTGCACAAGCCGGAACGTGCCGATATTCCTGAGAATATAAAGGAACAGTTAATCGTTGAGTTGTACTCTAAATAAATCATTAAATTAATGGCGATATTAGCATTTCAAAAACCTGACAAAGTTGTAATGTTGGAGGCCAACGATAAATTCGGCAAGTTCGAATTCCGTCCTCTTGAGCCTGGCTTCGGCGTTACCATAGGTAATGCGCTGCGCCGCATACTTCTTTCGTCGCTTGAGGGATATGCCATCAACACGGTGCGCATATCCGGGGTCGAGCATGAGTTCTCGTCCGTACCGGGAGTGAAGGAAGACGTGACCAACATTATCTTGAATTTGAAACAAGTAAGATTCAAGCAAGTAGTAGAAGAATTCGAGAACGAAAAAGTTAGTATCACCGTAGAGAATTCAACAGAATTCAAAGCAGGTGATATTGGTAAGTATCTGACTGGATTTGAAGTGTTAAACCCTGATTTGGTGATTTGTCATTTAGATGCCAAGGCTTCGATGCAGATAGACCTGACCATCAACCAGGGACGTGGATACGTCCCGGCTGATGAGAATCGCGAGTTCTGCACTGACGTTAATGTAATTCCAATCGATTCTATCTACACCCCTATCCGTAATGTGAAATATTCTGTTGAGCCATATCGTGTCGAGCAGAAGACCGACTACGACAAGCTGGTTCTCGAAGTCACTACGGATGGTTCCATAAGTCCGAAGGACGCACTTAAGGAAGCCGCCAAGATTCTTATCTATCACTTCATGCTGTTCTCTGACGAGAAGATCACACTTGAGAATCCCGATCATGAGACCAACCAGGAGTTTGATGAGGAAGTGCTTCATATGCGACAGCTGCTCAAGACAAAGCTTGTGGACATGAACCTCTCAGTCCGTGCCCTCAACTGTCTTAAAGCTGCTGATGTGGAAACTCTCGGAGATCTTGTACAGTACAACAAGACAGACCTTCTCAAGTTCCGCAACTTCGGTAAGAAATCGCTTTCAGAGCTTGATGATTTGCTCGAGAGTCTGAATCTGTCTTTTGGAACCGATATTTCTCAATACAAATTAGACAAAGAATAATCCGGCATTATTATTGCGGACATCCGTTGTCCGCAATAACCGGTTTATCGTAAAAAGTAAAAAACAAAAATGAGACATAATAAGAAATTCAACCATCTGGGTCGTACTGCATCTCACCGTCAAGCCATGCTTGCTAACATGGCAATCTCGCTGATAATGCACAAAAGAATCACTACGACCCTCGCAAAGGCTAAGGCTTTGAAGAAATATGTTGAGCCTCTGCTTACACGTAGTAAGGACGACTCAACAAATTCTCGTCGTGTCGTATTCCGCTATCTTCAGAACAAAGAGGCTCTGAAAGAGCTTTTCGGTGAGGTGGCTGCAAAGATTGGCGACCGTCCCGGAGGATACACACGTGTCATCAAGCTCGGTACACGCAGAGGCGACGCTGCTCCGATAGCATTTATCGAACTTGTCGACTTCGACGAGAACATGGCTAAGACTCCGAAGGCTGCCAAGAAGACCCGTCGTAGCCGCAAGTCTGCCGCAAAGGCTGAGGAGGCTGCACAGGCACCGGTCGCTGAGGCAACAGAGGCACCGGCAGCAGAGGAGGCACCTAAGGCTGAATAAGATTCTGGAACATCAGACTCGTTTTCATATCGGACCGCAATATAACGTTGCGGTCCTTTTTTTGTTTTGACCCAATCCGCTTATTATACTTCATTCATATTCCGTACAGATGTCATCACTTATTGTTTTCTGCTTTTATACACGATGCAACGGACTATGTCGGGAGTAGACGGAAGACAAGATGACGGCAGCTGTGCGGAAGAGTCATAAGAAAACCGGCAATCAAGTAAAACAAGCTTTAACGGTCTGATTGCTCATTCGGGTTTAAACATGTCTGACCGTAATGCTTAACGATTGCTGCCGCATGGTTCATCTATAACATGACTCCTTCTCACTTCATCCATGTCACGTCCTGTTATCTTGCCGTTTGCCTTCCGCTTTGGTCTGAGACATGACTGTAGACACTTGCAGACAAGATGACGGTGGCAGGATGGAAGATAGGGCGAAGAGTCGGCATTCAAGTATGAGTCTGTTATTTGCGCTATGCTGCAGCCCGGACATATATGTCAAAACAGCTGCGTGGCATACGGACTCACACATGCCGGCACTATGGTGGAGAAACATGATAGAGTCCGAAATTTGCCATGAAATCATGCGTAATTTACATTTGTAAACAAATTATCATGAAAAATAGAGTTTTTCATTTGGAAGGGAAACAAATTAAAGCTATATTTGCGATGTGTATTGACATAAAGACATAATCTAAGAACCCAACCTAAAAAACATACATTATGGATGTCAAAAAAGTATTGAGCAGTATCGAGTTCAGACATCCCGGCGAGCCGGAATATCTGCAGGCAGTGAAGGAAGTGTTGCTTTCCATAGAGGAAGAATACAACAAACACCCTGAATTTGAGCGTGTCAAACTGATAGAACGCATGGTGGAGCCGGAGCGCGTGATAACATTCCGCGTGCCGTGGGTAGACGACAAAGGCGAGGTGCACGTCAACACGGGTTACCGTGTGCAGTTCAACAGCGCCATCGGTCCGTACAAAGGCGGCCTGCGTTTCCACTCATCAGTGAACCTCTCCATCCTGAAGTTCCTCGGATTCGAGCAGACTTTCAAAAACGCACTCACCACTCTGCCCATGGGCGGCGGCAAGGGCGGCTCGGATTTCTCCATCCGCGGACGGTCAGACGCTGAGGTGATGAGGTTCTGTCAGGCGTTTATGAGCGAGCTCTACCGCCACATCGGACCCGACGAGGACATTCCCGCAGGCGACATAGGTGTGGGCGCGCGTGAGATAGGCTACCTCTTCGGAGCATACAAGAAGCTCACCCACAAGTGGAGCGGAATGCTCACCGGCAAAGGACTGGAGTGGGGCGGATCGCGCATAAGACCTGAAGCCACCGGCTACGGAGCGCTATATTTCGTGAAGCAAATGCTCGAGACGCATGGAATAGACATAAAAGGCAAGACCGTGGCAATAAGCGGATTCGGCAATGTGGCATGGGGAGCGGCTAAGAAAGCGACGGAACTCGGAGCGAAAGTAGTCACAATAAGCGGACCTGACGGATACATATATGACCCGACAGGCATCAGCGGAAAGAAGATAGACTACATGCTGGAACTGAGGGCAAGCGGAAACGACGTATGCCAGCCTTACGCAGACGAATTCCCGGAGGCTACATTCTACGAGGGAAAGAAACCTTGGGAGGTGAAATGCGACATCGCCCTGCCGTGCGCCACACAAAACGAGCTCAACGGCAACGATGCTGACATGCTGATGGCAAACAATGTGATGTGTGTGGCAGAGGTGTCCAACATGGGATGCACCGCCGACGCCGCCGACAAGTTCATCGCCGCCAGACAGCTCTTCGCACCGGGCAAGGCTGTCAACGCCGGAGGTGTAGCCACATCAGGACTTGAGATGACACAGAACTCCATAAGACTGACATGGAGCGAAAAGGAAGTGGACGAGAAACTGCACTACATCATGCATTCCATTCACGAACAGTGCGTCAAGTACGGCAAGACAGAGGACGGATACGTCAACTACGTGAAAGGTGCCAATGTCGCCGGGTTCATGAAGGTGGCTAACGCCATGATGGCGCAGGGTATCGTATAAACGAAATGTATTACATAAAACAATATTGTGAAATATCGAAGAAGTGTATTATTATTGATTTCAATGTTAAGCTTTACTCTTTTGTACCCTCAAAAGATACAGAAGGGTAAAGCTTCGTATTATTCAAAGAGGATGACCGGAGCGCGCACAAGCAGCGGTGAAAGACTTCACCACGACAGTCTGACATGTGCGCACAGGACGTATGAGTTCGGGACCATGCTCAAAGTGACTAATCCGGAAAATGGAAAGGAGGTCGTTGTAAGGGTGACCGACAGAGGACCGCACATAAGAGGGCGTATCATCGACCTCTCGTGGGGAGCGGCAAAAGAGCTGGGCATTCTTGCAAAAGGCGTGGCGATGGTTGTTGTGGAGCCCATGGACAACTACATAGTGCCGTTCAAGCCAACGACGGACATACAGCTGCCGGAAATCGATTTCGGCTCTGCAAACTGGAGATACACCATGCCTAAGGAATGGAAAGCAAAGCAGAAGGCTTCCAGAAAAAAGGCGTCGCTTGGAAAAAACAGGTCAAAATCTGAGAAAAACAACAGGGCGAAAGACGCAAAAAAAGCAGCCGTCCGTGAAGACTGACAGGGCGGCGGCATAATAAAACAGATAAAAGGTGACAATGAAAGGACATTTCATTATCACCTTCCGGATTCATTTGCTTGTACTGATATTAAATTCATGTACTTTTGATATGGTGGTGTCGCCTGACAGCACCGACACGCATATCCTCACATTCCCTTTCTTCAGACGCTTGTCTGCCTTGACAATGGCGGTATAGCGCACACCGCGTCCCGGCGCGATACTTTCCACATATACACTCGGAGAGATGTATATGTGCCTGTTGCCTGTCGCGTCCATCACCACGGGACGCACGTTTGACACCGGCTTGTCACCACGGTTGTAAATCTCGAATATCACCTTGCACGTCTCGCCGCGGCTGATGCGGTTGTCGTGGTTCTCGTCCACGAAGCGTGCGTTCACTATATCCACATGCGGTGAATAGGCATAGTCGGAAACCAGCTCCTCAACACTCGATGACGACGGCATCTTGACGGTCTGCTCCCCGGCACTGTAGTCTCCGGTGTAATCGCTGCCGTTGAAGTCATAAAGAATGTCGTCACCGGCATTAGACGGGTCAAAACCGCTCCGGCTGTCGTCATAGCGCTTTTCCTGCCGACTGTAGTCATTATGCCGCCGACTTCTTTTTCGTGGTCTTTCTCTGTCATAGTCGTCGTATGAGGACTGCCGTTGCCTGTCAAGCTGTGAGCCCGCCGCTCCGCCTACAGCGGCTCCTCCAGCCATACCTATCAGCGTTCCGATGTCGCTGCCGCGCGGACCGCCTGCAATACCTCCTATTGCTGAACCGAGAATAGAGCCGAGACCAGCCCCGGCATAAGCACCGTAACCGGCTGAGGTGGTACAGCCGCATAACACGAAAAACGGAAGTACTGCTAATACAAAACCCTTTCTCATATTCATATCAATCACATTTACATTATACAATATCGTCGGGAGACGCACATTCTGAAACCGTAGTCTCCACACCGGCAAAGATAGTATATAATGTGGCTGTGGAGAAATTATTTAACATCATTTCATCTTATACGGAAGCATATTAATGGAATAATAAACCTGTCAGACTCCTGCCTGCTTCATGCTCTTGCCGTAACGGGCTGTGGTTAAGCCCGATGGGGTTGTCGACATTCGCGCATTCTTATGATACGGTAAGACATACGGTGTCGGGCTTTTGCCGTCGATGTGCCGGAATATACTATTCCCCCTGAATCGCTCGTCAGTCCGTCAAATTCTTTTCCCGGTTCATTGTCTGCTTGTTCATACCTCTTCCACGCTGCTGCCGCCATTCTTTATTCTATTTTTATCTGATGTAGTCAGCTGCATTTCAGATAAAAGCGGAGAGCGGTCTGGCGGACGGCAGCACGTGGCAAATATTAAGTCCGATAACCGTTTCGGATTAAAACGCGGCAGATGGTCTGACGGCAGCAGCGATGAAGAAGAACGACGGGTCTGCATGTCAGGAAATGGAGCTATTCCGGAGGTGTGACGCCGGTTGGCGTTTAGGCATGACAGACAGTAAAAAATTTTGACAACTGAATTTTGTGAAATAGGAAAACGGCATGCCTTAATATACTCCTTTATATGCGTTTCAGACTTATGTGAGTCCTGGCATACCCCGCTTTCTATCCCAAAAACACAATAATGACATGCGCAAACAGCCTCAAAAAAGTGGTGTCTCACCCTGTATGTCAATCCTCCACCTGCGTTGCCGCACAGTCAAAGAGCCTTTTTCATGTCCTCAAACGGGCTTTTCCGCGTGATAATATGGGCTTTTCCACATAACAGAAAAGGCTTTTCCGTGTCGCCTCGGAGTAATGTTTTGCTGTCGTGTGCTGTAATAGGCTGATGCTCAATGTGCTATGTGTATGGTTCAAAATACGATGCTGTAGAGCTGATAGATGGATTACGGTCGTCAGAAAACATTTCTCAGCGACTTCAGGTTGTTCTTTTAGTCGTATTATTTATCCTTATTATGTGTCCGGACGTCTGTAGTCCGTCAGCGGAAAACAGCCGCATTTACGCCTGTGCAACCCAAAGTAGAGACGCAAAATTTTGCGTCTCACAAGCAAGAATTCGTAAAATAGTGTGGTGAATATATTGCTGTCGTTGCCGCGTTTTTTGCTCGGGAGACGCAAGATTTTGCGTCTCTACTGGGCTGGCGCCATCATTATTTTGAAATGAAAACATCGTTTTTTTGTGGAAAATTCGTATTTTTACAACCACAAGTATCAAATTTATCACAAATGAAAAGAATCTTACGTATTGCCGCATTTGCGCTGACTGCGTTGTGCGGCGGTCTGCACGATGCCGTGGCACAGGATGTTCCGGCTCCTCTTTATCGTGACCCCATCACCGATGGTGCGGCTGATCCGTGCCTTGTCTACAATCCTTTTGAGAAAGCATGGTGGATGCTCTACACGCAGAGGCGCGCCAACGCGGAGACGGGTGACGTGGCTTACTGCTACGGCAACGCCATAGGCATAGCTTATTCGGAGGACAACGGACGCACGTGGCGATATCGTGGAACGCTCGATCTCGACTTTGAGCGCGGTCACAACACCTTCTGGGCTCCTGACGTAGTGCTCCACAACGGTGTCTATCACATGTTTGTGTCATACATACGCGGTGTGTCCATCCACTGGAGCGGGACTGCCACGATGATGCACTACACCAGCAAGAACCTGTGGGACTGGAAGTGTGAGGGACCGGTGAAGCTGCCTGTGGACAATGTGATAGACGCCACGCTTATACAGAAGCCTGACGGAGAGTGGCGCATGTGGTATAAATGGGACAGCAAGTCGCTCTATGCCGACAGCAAGGACCTTTTCAACTGGAAGGGCGACACCAAGCCTGCCGTGAGCGACAAGCCCCACGAGGGAGCCAAGGCTTTCCGCTTCAAGGATTCATATTGGTTTGTCACAGACGAGTGGCAGGGCATGGGAGTGTACAGGTCTTCCGACCTTGAGCACTGGACCAAGCAGCCCGGACTCATTCTCGACGGTCCGAGCAGGAGGGCGGACGATGGTCCGACCGGGTCGCATGGTGACGTGGTGGTGACCGGCGACAAGGCTTACATATTCTATTTCACACATCCCGGACGCCGTTTCCATACTGCCGACCATCACGACAATAACGGCAACATACCCTACGAGATGCGCCGCTCGTCCATTCAGGTAGCTGAGCTTGATGTCGTTGACGGTTCTCTTGTGGTGAAAGACCGCAACCAGCCGTTCACGATATTCCTTCCGAACAAATGACAGTTGCCGCATGTCGCGGTGACGTCGCGCTTTATCCCTAATCTGTCATCATACTTCCTTTCTTATTCGTACTGCTGTCAGCCGGATTGCATTCTGCTTTATCGAAGATGCGACGGACAGCACCGGGAAAAAGACGAATACAGGATGACGGCGGCAGTGCGTAAGAAGGATGAAGAGCTGACAACTGACCTTAAATGTACAATCGGCGTCCTAATTACCTGTTCGGGTCTATATGAGTCTGCAAACCGTTTTAGTGAATATATAAAAGAGCCGCTCCGGAATGTCCCTGAGCGGCTCTTGCTTTGCATAGTATGCTGATTGTTCATGTCGCTTTTTATTATTCGCGCACGGCAGTATTGTTGTGTCCTGAGCCCGTCACTTTCTCAGCATCTTCTTTCCTTTGCTTATTATGATGCCCTTTGCGTGCTCGTCCACTTCCTGTCCCATTATGTTGTATGTCCGTAAGTCGCCGTTTTCTTTCTCCCGTACGGTCACGCTTTCTATGCCGGTGCCTGTGTCCGGCGATGTCTCCAGCGGCATGCGCATCCATGTCGTGGCGTCGTCGATGTCACTGCCTGATAGAGTCTCGTCCACGGTGGCGGTCTTTCCGCCTGTCTTGTCGGTGTTGTGCAGCTGATAGCAGCAGTACAGCTCCTCTCCGGCGGGCTTGCCTCCAATCTCCTGCCATGGCACTGCTACCACTATGGTGTATCCGTCTGCGCCTGTCTCCACGTGCCCGCAGGTGTTCACCGCATCGTCCGCAATCCATCTCGCGCCGCTGCCGTATTGCTTCTCCACGCGCCCCCTGGCGTCCACGCGCAGCCTGTACTGGCTGTATTTACGTGCTGATGTCGGTTTCACTGTTGATATGAACACCTCCACACCGTCCGTCTCGTGCATGTTGTCGGATAGGTTCAGCAGTCTGTCTTTCACTTCGAAGCGGAAGTATATGCTGTCGTTGTCCCACAGCGAGCGTATGCGCGCCTCTGCCTGCGATTCCGCTCCGATGAACAGTTCGTGCGGCAGACTGTCCCATTTGCGTTCCGTTCCGGTCTGCATGCTGGCTATCGGTCTTATTATTTTTCCCTCGTTTGTCCATATGCCGCTTTGCTCCACGTTGCCTTCCACAGTGCATACAGCCATCAGAGTGGAGTCGTTATACTGCATTATACTGTTCCATATGGCGCGTGCCCCAGTGTTCTCTACAAACGGGAACGGGAACGACCGGGCAATGAAGTTTCTGGCGTCGCTGTCGCCCACATACACAGCCATGCGCCCGTGTGTGTCCGACGTGTCCGGATTACGGTCCTCACCTGATGCGGCGGAATATACCGTCTCTCCCGTGGACAGCTGTATCAGATAAGGCTGACCGCAGTAAACCTCTGAAGGCAGGTAGTCTTTGCTTGAGGCGAATATGGACCATCGGTGTGCGCTGTTGCCGTCCACGGTGCCGCTTGTCCAGTTGTCGGCGGCGTCGGTGTGTACCACCATCGGCTTGAATGTTCCCATGAATCCGGGGTCTTCTATAGCCACGGCTATGCCCTTGCGGTCTTTCAGATACACCGGCACCGGCATTCCGTCGCGTGATCCGCTTCTGTAAGACACTATCTCCGTGCCCGGCTGCCAGCTGCGTCCGCCGTTGTAGGAGCGTCTCATCGATATGTTCTGCGTGCCTCCTCCCGCGCTTGCCTCGTTGGCGAAGTATATCTGGAGCTCGCCTGTCGGCAGTTGTATCATTGCCGGTTCCCATACTCCCAGTCCGTAGGTGTCGGTTGCGGTGTATATCACCTGCTCGTTCTGCCATGTCTTTCCGCCGTCGGAGGAGTATGCCGCCATTATCTTGCTTGGTCCCTGTGAGTTTTCGTAGTTTGTGCGATGCAGCCATGCATACATCAGCCGTCCGTCTTTCAGCTCTATTATCTCCGCGTTTTTGTTGGTGTGATATTCGTCCTGAGCCCTTGTTACGGTAGCCTCGCTCCAGTCTCCGTACGGCTGTTCCTGCCAGCGTATGTAGTTGTTGCCTCCTATGTTGCTTCCTCCTGTGCTGTAAACCATGACATATTTGCCGTTGTCCAGCCTTATGGCGCGCCCGTAGCTTCCGCCTCCTATGTATCGCTGACGGTTGTACTGCCATGCTATTCTTATTCCGTCGGCATAAGTCTGCTGCTTTTCCGTCTCTGTCTCAGGCTCGCTGTTGTCACCGTCTCCCTCTTCTGTCTCGTTGTTATTGAATGTTATGCTTAGCGGCAGACGGTATACGTCGTAGCCGAGTTCTTTCAGCAGCAGTGAGTTTTTGGGAATGTTAAGAGTGTATTCTCCTTTGGGCAGAGCCTTCGACAGGGTGAGCCTTACGCTTGTGTGATGCCATTCGTCGTCAAAACAGTTGGTTGCACTGGTGCCGTATGCCACTTTCCTGCCTTCAGTGTCGGTTATGGTGACGAGTCCGGCAGTACCGTGTTCGAATGCCAGGTCCTCACTTCCGTCGAACGTTATGCACAGATGCGCTCTGTCGCCTTCGCGGTATCTCACGTCAGATATGCCGGCGATCTTCTCCGGCTCTTCGGTCTGTGTGTCGTCCTTACCGAGATATGTCAGTCTGAAGTTGTCGAATATTATCCACGATTTGCCTGTCCCGTCGTCCACGGTAACGCCTAAGCGCAGTCTGCCTCTGTCCACATTCACTATGGCTTCCTGCGTCTGTCCCTTTCCTTCAAACATGTGGTTGGCATACTGTTGTATGCCGTCGGGCATGTATTGTCCGCCGCCTAAGTCCTTCGTGTTGAATCTGTCGCGGCGCTCGTTGCTCACAAGCGTGTATATGTTTGTCATCGGTACACGGACGTCACCGGCAAAGACATAACCCGCGGTCTGCTCTGTCCCGTCGGTGAACGCGGCGAGATGGTCTGCTGACACCTCGTTGTTGGGCGATGGAGAATAGAAAGCCTGGGCACTTACAGCATACCGTCCGTCAGGCAGACCCGACAGTTCCTGGAACACCTCTGTCTCCTTTATACCCCACATTTCCCACACACGGTTGCAGTGATACAGCTCGTCACCGGTCACGTTGTTGCTTCCCCATGCTCCTTGCCAGTATTTCCTGCGCTCGTCGGCTATGGGGAACGTGCCTCCGTATATTGCCCACGACAGGTCCGCAGGATTGTCCGCCGACGCGTCTTTAGTGTCGGTGAGCATCCTCTCCGCCCTTGTCACTATAAGCCAAGTGTCCCTGCTGTCCGCATTGTTCACTATCCGTCCCGACTCGTCTGCGCCAAGCCTGTATGCCCCCGATGCTATCTTGACTCCGTTTTTCACGTCTTCTGCCGGAGTGATCGTCCATACCGTCACTGCCTCATCAGTGTCCATATACAGGTTGCCTGCGTTAAGTGAATGATTGTGTCCGAGTTTCGGGTTCAGCCTGTAGCCTCCCTCCATGCTTGTAAGTGCGAAATCCATACCGCGTGTTCCAAGCTCTGCGCGCGATGTATATCTCTCTTCGTTGGTGTGGTTGTCGCCCAGCCACAGTCCTGTCTCCACGTTGTAGAGATAGTAGTCACCGTCAGTTATGTCCTCTGGTGCCACACCCTGATACGGCGGATTTTGTGAGAATGCAGCCATTGCCGCCACAATGAATGCAAGAAGAAGTACATTTCTTTTCATAACGATTGTTTCTGTAGTTTATGCTGTTAGGGTTAATTGATGGCAAAGATAATGCAAGGCGAGTGCAACGGCAAGACGAGGAAACGAAGTTTCATCAGGCTTGACACTGCCGAGCCGCCGCTTATCTTCTACAAAGATAATGCAAGTCGAGTGCAACGGCAAGACGAGGAAACGTCGTTTCATCAGGCTTGACACTGCCGAGCCGCCGCTTATCTTCTACAAAAATAATGCAAGTCAAGTGGAATGAAAGCCTGCTTTCCGATTCCTAAGTGCCGCTTATCTTCTACAAAGATAATGCAAGCGAGCGGCAAAAGAGCTTGCTCTTATTTGTCCGAGTGCCGCTTATCTTCTATAAATGTACCGAAATAAATTACAATAATCAAATCATTTGTCGTTTTTTATCTGATTTTATCACGTAAGAGATATACTTATATATAAAATAAAAGCGACCGTCAGAGCGTTTGTTCTGATGGCCGCTTATGGTTGGTATTGCCGTAGTGTTGTTCCGGCATCACGTTTGCCGGTCGCAGTTCCGGCGTTTTACATTCAGAGTTTGTCAAGAGCCTGACGGATGTCATCTATGATGTCGTCCGCGTCTTCAATGCCCACCGACAGTCTCATAAGGTCGGGTGCTATGCCGGCTTCCCTCAGCTGCTCCTCCGACAACTGCCGGTGTGTGTGGCTGGCAGGATGCAGGATGCATGTGCGGGCGTCGGCAACGTGTGTCACTATGCTCACTAACTGCAGCGAGTCCATGAACTTCACAGCCGTGTCGCGGTCGCCCTTAAGTCCGAAGGCAAGCACTCCGCATGAGCCGTTAGGCAGATATTTCTTTGCAAGCTCATGATAGTCGTCACTTTCCAGTCCGCTGTAGTGCACCCATGCCACACGGTCGTCGCTGCTCAGAAACTCCGCCACGCGCTGTGCGTTGCGGCAGTGCTGCGGCATACGGAGGTGTAGTGTCTCCAGTCCGAGGTTCAGAAGGAATGAGTTCTGCGGCGCAGGCGCCGAGCCGAGGTCACGCATCAGCTGCGCCACGAGCTTCGTCATGTATGCCATCTTGCCGAAAGTCTTGGTGTAGGTAAGCCCGTGATAAGACTCGTCAGGAGTGCACAGTCCGGGGTATTTGTCGGCATGCGAGTCCCAGTCGAAGTTGCCGCTGTCCACCACGCACCCCCCTACCTGTGTGGCATGTCCGTCCATGTATTTCGTTGTAGAGTGTGTCACGATGTCGCATCCCCATTCGAACGGACGGCAGTTTATCGGTGTCGCGAAGGTGTTGTCCACAATCAGGGGCACGCCGTTCCTGTGTGCTATGCGCGCGAACTTCTCAATGTCGAGCACCTTACAGCCGGGGTTGGATATTGTCTCGCCGAACAGCAGCTTGGTGTTCGGACGGAATGCAGCCTGTATCTCCTCCTCGCTTGCCTCCTGGTCTACGAATGTGCATTCTATTCCGAGCTTCTTCAGCGTCACTCCGAACAGGTTGTATGTTCCTCCGTATATCTCGTTGGAAGTCACGAAGTGGTCGCCTGCGCTGCATATATTGAACACTGCGTAGAAGTTTGCAGCCTGTCCGCTCGATGTGAGCATAGCTCCTATGCCACCTTCAAGAGCCGCAATCTTCTTTGCCACGGCGTCGCATGTGGGGTTGAGAAGTCTTGTGTAGAAGTAGCCTTCCTTCTTCAGGTCGAACAGCATTGCCATTTCGTCGCTGTCGTCATATTTGAATGTGGTGCTCTGCACTATCGGCACCACGCGCGATTCTCCGTTCTTCGGCTGCCACCCTGCCTGTACGCAGAGTGTGCCAGGTTTCAGATTTTTCTTCATAATGCTTTCTTTTTTAATATAACAGGCTGCGCCCGGCAATTTGAGAGCAAGCTCTCATTGCGCTCGCCGGCACTGTTTTTTGTTATAACTATGTTATTGCTGTATCCAAATCCAGCGGACAAAGTTAATAAAAAACGCTGTAATAATAACATATTGTTGATGCGCTTTATGTTTTATTTCATTTTTGTCGGTTATATGTCATGCCTTTGTCCGTTTGCGACTATTTCTTTCCGCACGTCATGCCACATCTGTGCGGATGGTCTGAAAAAGCACTTCTGTATCTCCCATCGTGCGCGGAAGGTTCTGTGTCAAGTAAATGTTTTTATATCAAACCGTATCTTTGTTTATGCGTATTATAATAAAAGATGTGCGTGTAATTGCCTAATTAAGATAAAAACAATATCTTTGTAGTACTAATAACAGGCAGTATTTGCCATTATGTAAGTGAATTATGGAGGCTGACAAAGTATATCAGATGCCGTTGTCGAAGGTCTACCCGTTGCTTGTTGCCAAGGTAGAGAGAAAGGGGCATAGTGAAAACGAGGTGCTTCAGATAATCAGATGGCTCACCGGTTACACACCGGAAGAGATTGCGGATCTTCTTTCCACCGGCATAACATACGGCGAGTTCTTCCGTGACGCGCCGCACATGAATCCCGACCGCATGCTTATCAAGGGCACCGTCTGCGGTGTCCGGGTAGAGAACATTGCGGAGCCTCTGATGCGTGAGATAAGATATCTTGACAAGCTTGTAGATGAACTTGCGAAGGGGAAAAGCATTGACATGATTCTGAGAAAATCTTTCACTGACAGATAAAACAGCTTTTTATGATTGTAAACGGTATACATAATTGCAGTGGTTTGATTGACTACATCAACAAAATAGGCTTCCTGCCGTTGTTGCGCATGGGAATCGAGGGATGGTCGGCGGAAGAGGCTGTCGACGAAGAGTGCCGTTATGTCAGTCTGCCCGAGGGCGGATGGGAATGGCCCTTGTGGGAATGGAAGGGCGACATCATCCGTGAGAGCGGATGCGCATATGGCAAGTTCTTCGACAGGAAGGCGGCTTTCATAAGCCGTGAGTGGTGGTCCGACTTCTGCAACTGGCGCAGGCACGTGTTTCCCCGTCCGGAGGAGGGAAGCGTGGAGGACATGATTCTCCAGACATTGCGTGAGAACGGCAGCATGATAACCCGTGACCTGCGCAGGGCATGCGGCTTTACGGAGTCGAAGATGCGCGGTAAGTTCGACACTTTTATATCTCGTCTTGAAATGGGCTGCTACATTGTTACAGAGGATTTTGTATATCCTAAGGACCGTCACGGACGCAACTATGGCTGGGGATGGTCGTTGCTCACCACTCCGGAAAGCCTTTTTGGCAAGGACAACTGTTTTCCTGACCGTACTCCCGAGGAGTCTCGTAGGCGCATAGGGAGACACATCCGACAGTTGTTCCCGTACTCGGACGAACGCTTTCTTGATTTTCTGCTAAAATAAACATTGTTCCCGAATCTTTTAACCCGAATCGGTCATTAGACTTCCATTCTTATTTCGTGCTGCTGTCAGCCAGATTGTATTCAGTTTTATCGAAGATGTAGCGGGCTACATCAAGAAAAAGCTGAATACAAGATAACGGCAGCAGTGCGGAAGAAGGATGAAGAGCTGACAATAAACCTTAATGTATAATCAGTGTTCTAATGAGCGATTTGGGTTTAAAAGCCAACAGACAGTGATTCTGAATCATCTTAACCGGTCTGATTCAGTCACGCTTTTACATACATATTATTGCCGGATGCGTCTCCAGCCGTTGTCCCGTTCCAACAAGTTCCCAGCCCTCCACGCTTTACATCGGACAGACTATGCGCGGTTCAATGGTGATGCCACGTTTATATAACGGCATTTATTGTTCCGCGTGTGTTATAATAATAGGTGTATGTATAATCACACTTGTTTTGCGTCAGTATAGTTACAGATATCTGAAAATGTTTGTTACGACATGAAGAACATCGCAATACTCACAAAGAAATATGCAAAGAAAACAACCATCATGGCATAGGCGAATATAGCCCATAATGTCTTTCTTATGAATGATTCCCTTTTGAAAACCGTAATATACTTCTCAAAAAGCTCGCCATCTAAATACTTTTCTCAATTATGTACGTAATATAAAGGAATAGAAAGAACGCTGCAACCACTATAGTACAAAGCGGTACAGCTCCTAATGATATCATATATTTAAGTCCGATGATGCTTAGCAAATTGCATATAGTGCCACAGATTAATCCGTGTGTCGTAAATCCAATCCTCCTTTCTGCTCTGGTCTCGATACTTTCAATGGTATAAAAACCATATCTCAACCTATTTAGTAACTTCTCGATACTCATTTAATATGTCCTCATAAAATTGTTATTCTGCCGCTGTAAGAGTTTTGATGTTAAACATAAAAGCTGTGATGAAAATTTATTACGACATAAAGAAGAACGCAATACTCACAAAAAAATATACAAAGAACACAACCATCAGGGCATAGGCGAATATTGCCCATAATGCCTTTCTTATGAATGATTCCCTTTTGAAAACCTTAATATACCTCTCAAAAAGCTCGTCATCATAGTACTTTTTATAAATTACGTACGTAATATAGAGGAATAGAAAGAATGCAGCAAGCACGATACTACATAGCGGTACGACTCCTAATGATATCATATATTTCAGTCCGATGATGCTTAGTATATTGCATATGAGACCACCTACCAATCCTGTTGTTATTACTCCAAGCCTCCTGTCTGCTCTGGGTTCGATGCTTTCAATTGTGTAAAAACCGTATTTCAGTCTGTTTATAAATTTCTCTATACTCATTTAATATTGCCTCCTCAGGAAATTATTATAATGATTGTTGAAGCCGTTTTTATGCTGAACGGGATTCAGTATTCGTTAAAGTTGTATTACGGTATAAAGTAAATGATTTTTCATTATATGACATATGTGAGCATCAACTTAGAATCATGCAAAATTATAAATATTATGTTGAATATTGTACTGTTTGCATATTGAAATTGCGATTAATTCGTATTGTCATGCGGCTGTCAGCCTGTTTGATCGGCTTTTTTATTTGTTTATGAGTCCTTTTGTCGTGAACTGCAACTTGTCTCAGGCATGTTTGCTGACCTTATTGTGCGGAATGTCTTTGTTTATCGTTGTTGTAAGAGTGACGCGCGGGATGTTTCTTTCTTGTGTGTTGCGAGGTTATGTGTTTCACTTTCTGTTTTGAGACGGTTCCCTTTTTTGCGTACAGGAGCCGTGACGGCTGTTTGTCGGCAGTGTCCTGACGTGTTGTGTCAGCATGGCTTTGTTTGCTTTTATTAACAGTTCCGCCTCCGAACGGTGTCTTTCATATGTTAAATGCAGTACGGCTTTTTGTCCGCTGCATAACGGATTACAGGTTATAAGACATGCTTATCCGCTGTTTTATATGGTTGGAAAAGCGGGATGAAAAGGTGTAGACGGGTGTTCCGTCATGCGGAACGGGCTTTATCGGTCTGCGGAACGGTGCTTATGATGTGGCGGAACGGTGCGTTTCGGGTGACGGGAAAGGCTTTTTCATGGTACGGAAGGGGCTTTCTCACTGTCTGGAAGAGGCTTTTCCGGACGGAAGAACGGGCGTGAAGGGGAGACAGGAGAACTTGTATTGATGTCTGATTTTGTATAATGTATTGATATACAAAGATATATCCGTTTCTTCGCAATACTCGCGTATTTCGCCCTGACGTGCCGTTTCATTGCGTCGGCGTGTTAAAATGGCGTTAAAAAGTGTTGCGTGGTGGCACGGCTGAGTGTCGGAGCTGTAAGGCGAACCATTGCTTTTCACGTTTTGCTTTTCCGTATTTCACGTCGTGACTGTCGCATGTACGGTTTTATTTTCTCTCTCGCAAGCCACGCTGTTTAGTGTCCGTGCTTTCCGTTTTCGTGGCATATTTAGAACTGATTCGGTTCATGCCGTGTTCTGAAAAAACTTCGGCATTCATTTGCCGTTGTGCCGCCCTTTTCTTATCTTTGTCAAAGATAAGCGGTGGCTCGTTATCTGCGACCACCCTTTCCCGTGCGATGTATTCTTAAGCAAGCATGTTGCCGCATGGCGTATGATGATACAACAATTAATAACATAACAAATAACTGAAAACTATGAAGGTAAAATCTATCCTCCTTACATTCATCGCGGCACTCATAATGGTGTCGTGCTATAAGTTCACACTTATTGAACAGCCGCACGAGGCTGTCACCAACAGTGTGTTCAACGGTAAGGTGGTGGTGAAGAGAAGCGGCACAAGCGACAACGGAAAGGTGCAGCATTGTTACGGACTGTTCGGTATCTGTGTTCCTGACGGATGGAAGGCAGAGGGCGACATTGTGATGACACAGGTGCCCAAACCTGGTACCGACGTTGGCGACGACGAATACAAGAGTGTCATAACACGCCGTCTCGTGCCGAACGACAAGTACACCGCACTGCTCAACAAGGATTATCCTAAGTCCGGATACAAATGGATAGGATTCATGACCGACCGCGATTTCAAGAGCCTTTTCAACACATCGACTCCTGAGACAGAGGTGGACAGCATCTATGCGGAGTTCTCCATACGCACCGATGACAAGACCGGAACGTTCCATCTCGACTATATAGCCGGACATGCAGCCTTCGACAAGGCTGACGACATAGGCGGAGAGGAGCGTGGATGGCATACCCGTATAGCCACATTCGCGGGTGACAACATAAGCAACGTCACATTCACAGACACCCACATCACCGTGACACGACCGGACGGATCTACCGACAATCCTACAGACGGACCTGACATAAAGCCCGAATGGGACCTCGAGCGCATGCCGGACGCCACACGCGACGGTGCGGCGGTGGCATACAAGGACCTTAAATACAACCGTCTGTTCACCCGCACGCGCGGCTGGAACGGCGGCGACGGTGTGCTCACAGTGGGGCTGCCGGACGGAAGTGTGTTCTGGACATTCAACGACAGCTTCTACGGAAGGGTGAACGCTGACGACCGTTCGCGCGGTGACTGCAACTTCCCGCGCAACAGCGTGATGCTCCAGAAAGCCACAGACGGAGTGCTGGGAGAGACGGAGGACGACCTCATATGGCTTGCCGACTACGTCAACTGGACCGACCCGGCGGCGGCACGCTACTTCCACTGCCGCACACACCTGCGCCATCCGGACGGTGAGAAGACGCTCGACGAGATTCTTGCGGGCGACATCGACCAGGACCGCGTGTATTGGTCGGGCGACGGAACAATATATGACGGCAAGCTGCAGATTATGTGGATGGGAACGGCTTCGCAGGAACTGCGCGCCCTCGGCACAAGTCTCGCCACCTACCGCCTCGACGGCACCATTCCCGAAGGCTACTATCTTGACGATATCCCCGACTATCTGCCCAAGAAAGGCAATTATCTTTACCGCGAGCTGGTGAAGCATCAGATAAACGACAACACCGTATCATACGGCTCAACGCTATGTGAGGGCGACGACGGACACAACTATCTCTATGCCACCAACGGCTACGACGTGCTCGTGGCACGCACCGAAACGCACGACCTTTACAGCAAGTGGCAGTACTATGTGCGCCCCGAGGAGGGCGGAGACTTCGTGTGGCAGGACGCATATCCTACCGACGAGGAGATGAAACGCTCGCAGATCATGGAGAACAACCATCAGTGCAACATGCCGTGGGTGTTCAAGGACGGCGACTGGTACTACATGACGGCGCAGGGACCTTACTTCGCCCGTGAGGTGTACATCTACCGCAGCAAGACTCCTTACGGTCCGTTCGGCGAGAAGCGGCTGCTCTTTGTCCTCCCCGGTGAGCTCGACAAGCTTGGAGACACAGCCTATCACTGGCTCTACATGGTGAACCTCCATCCTGCGCTCTCGCGCGAGGGAGAGCTCGTGTTCTCCACCAACAGCGACCCAGACAATTTCTGGAAAAACTTCAACGACCCCGGCAGCGCCGACTATTACCGTCCGTTCTTCTATCGGGTGTTCAACTGGAAGAACCTCTTCGGTGATGACACCACGAACGGAATAGACGGAGTAAGCGTCACACCGGTCGTGAAAGACGGGCATTACTACAATCTGCAGGGCATCCGCGTAGACCGTCCCACACGCGGCATATACATACACAACGGCAGAAAGGTGGTCGTAAGATAATACATGCGAACCGATTTCATAAGATAACAACATAAACCACCATACTATGGAAGAGAACACCATACCTCAGGAGTTCAGCCGTTTCTATCTGAAGGATGTGACGTTCATGAATCTCATGCTGCGCCGCATATACAACGTTCTGATAGTGGCGAACCCTTACGATGCCTTCATGCTCGAGGACGACGGGCGTATAGAGGAGAAGATTTACAACGAGTATATGGAACTGGGACTGCGCTATCCGCCCACGTTCACACAGGTGAGCACCACCGAGGAGGCTTATAAGGTGCTCCATACCATGAACATCGACCTCGTGATATGTATGCCGGGCAACGCCGACAACGACGCCTTCTCCGTGGCGCGCGACATAAAGGCAGTGTTCCCCGACATCCATTGTGTGGTGCTCACACCGTTCTCCCACGGCATCACGAGGCGCATGCAGGACGAGGACCTTTCCATCTTCGACTACGTGTTCTGCTGGCTCGGAAACACAAACCTCATCCTGTCGATAATCAAACTCATCGAGGACAAGATGAATCTCGACCACGACATACGCGAGGGAGGGGTGCAGATGATACTTCTTGTTGAGGACGGCATACGCTATTACAGTTCCATCCTGCCTTATCTCTACAACTATGTGCTCATGCAGAGTAAGCGTTTCTCCACCGAGGCTCTCAACCGCCATGCCGCCACTCTGCGCATGCGGGGACGTCCGAAGGTGGTGCTCGCGAGGACATACGAGGAGGCTATGGAGCTGTACGACCGCTATTCGTCCAATGTCCTCGGTGTGATAAGCGACGTGCGGTTCCCCGTTGACGGGGAGAAAGACCCTGACGCGGGTCTTAAGCTGCTGCGCCACATACGCTCGGAAGACGAGTATGTGCCGCTCATCATTGACAGCGCGGAGAGCGCCAACCGCGAGAAAGCGTTGGCGGAGGGCTTCAAGTTCGTTGACAAGACGTCAAAGACGGCAAGCATAGACCTTCGTCACATACTCGAGGAACACATGGGTTTCGGCGACTTTATATTCCGCGACCCTGCCACTCATGCCGAGATAATGCGCGTGCGCAGCCTGAAGGAACTGCAAGACAATATCTTCAAGATTCCATACGACTCCATGCTCTACCACATCTCGCGCAATCACATGAGCCGGTGGCTGTCGGCACGAGCCATATTCCCGGTGTCGGCGTTCCTGAAGAAAGTGACGTGGCACAAGCTGAAAAACGTTGATGCCCACCGCAGGATAATCTTCGACGCCATCGTGCAATACCGCCGTATGAAGAATCTTGGCGTTGTCGCCGTGTTCGACCGTATGAAGTTCGACTCCTACTCGCACTTCGCGCGCATAGGAGAGGGCTCGCTCGGAGGCAAGGGACGCGGTCTGGCGTTTCTCGACAACGTGGTTAAGACACACCCCGAATTCAACCGGTTCGCGGGCGTGGAGGTACGTATCCCGAAGACGGTGGTGCTCTGCACCGACATCTTCGACCAGTTTATGGAGCAGAACAACCTCTATCAGATAGCGTTGAGTGATGCTTCCGACGAGGATATTCTGCGCTATTTCCTACGTGCGAAACTGCCTGAATCGCTCATCGACGACTTCTTTATATTCTTCGATGCGGTGAAGAGTCCCATCGCAATAAGGTCGAGCTCGCTCCTCGAGGACGCACACTACCAGCCCTTCGCAGGCATTTATTCCACGTACATGATACCGTATGTGGAGGACAAGTATGCCATGCTCGAGATGCTGGCATGCGCCATCAAGGGTGTCTATGCGTCCGTGTATTACCGTGACTCGAAGGCTTACATGACCGCCACGAGCAATGTCATCGACCAGGAAAAGATGGCTGTGATACTTCAGGAGGTGGTTGGCAAGCAGTACGACAACCGTTATTATCCCAACTTCAGCGGTGTGCTGCGCTCGCTCAACTACTATCCCATAGGCGACGAGAAGGCTGAGGACGGAATTGCCTCGCTCGCGCTGGGACTCGGAAAATACATCGTGGACGGCGGACAGACGCTGCGCGTGTCGCCCTATCATCCCAATCAGGTGTTGCAGACGAGCGAGATGGATACGGCGTTGCGCGAGACACAGACCCAGTTCTACGCTCTCGACACCGCGCATGTGGGCAACGACTTCAAGGTGGACGACGGTTTCAATATTCTGAAACTGAAGGTGAAGGAGGCTGACAAAGACAAGTCGCTCAGCTTCATAGCGTCGACCTACGACCCTTACGACCAGGTGATACGCGACGGTATATACGACGGCGGACGTAAGATAATATCGTTCTGCGGTGTGCTTCAGCAGGGAGTGTTCCCTTTGCCGGAGCTTCTGCAGATGTCGATGAAGTATGGTGCGGAGAGCATGAAGCGTCCGGTGGAGATCGAGTTCGCGTGCAACATCAACGACGACCGCACGGGCGAGTTCTATCTTTTGCAGATACGGCCCATCGTCGACGCCAAGCAGGTGCTCGACGAAGACCTCTCCGGCATACCTGACGACAGATGCCTGCTGCGCTCTTCCAACTCTTTGGGACACGGCATAAGCGAGGACGTGGTGGACGTTGTGTATGTCAAGACAGACGATAATTTCACAGCCATGAACAATCCTGCTGTCGCCGACGATGTGGAACGCATCAACCGGAAGTTTCTTGCGGACGGTCGCAACTACGTGCTTGTGGGTCCCGGACGGTGGGGATCGAGCGATTACTGGCTCGGCATACCCGTGAAGTGGCCGCACATCTGCGCCTCGCGGCTCATCGTGGAGGTGGCGTTGAAGAACTATAGGGTGGAACCGAGTCAGGGAACGCACTTCTTCCAGAATCTCACAAGCTTCGGAGTGGGTTACTTCACTGTCGATGGCAATGCCGGAAACGGTATTTTCCGCAAGGACATTCTTGACGCCATGCCGGCTGTGGAAGAAACGCGCTACGTGCGGCACGTGCGTTTTGACGCCCCGCTGAAGATAATGATGGACGGCAAGAAGCAGTGTGGTGTCGTGTTGCTTCCTTAATGTAACGGATTGATTCAATATATATACATTATCTTACGATATGTTTGATATATGTCAATAAAGTAATTATATTGCAATAATTATGACGCTTTTGTTTTACTGAAAAGGCATCGGGAGTTATATTTGCAGTGTTTTTCATGGTATTAGATTTAAGTTTAACAAAGACAGGGGACTCGGCGGAGTCCCTTCTTTGTTTTTGTTATGTATTACAGAAAGTATTTTTCTGCGTACTGAAACCGTACGGGATAACTTTCATAAAGGTTTGTTTATAATGTAGAATCAACATCTGTAAGGTTTTCCGGACGCGCAATCTCGACGGCATTCCGTTCACTCGTGACCTGCGGATATGCTTTGAGATGCTTTCGTGGGACCCTGGAACGGTGGACATCTCAGCCACTGTGTTCTGGTATGGCGACGCTCTCAGTGCCGCAACGTCCGCCATACAGTCCGACAAGGCGGGGAAAGAGCTTATACGATAATCAATTGTTAATAAGACGACGGATACCGTTTAAAAAATATAAAATATAAAAGAAATAAGACGAAATATTTGCATGTGTGACATTATATGCATATATTTGCAGCGTTTTTCATGGTATTAGATTTAAGGTTAACAAAGGTTTAGGGACTCAGCGGAGTCCTTTTTTTTTGCCCGTAGGGTCTGATGCCGCATGTCTCCGACACAAATCCGGGTGTAAACTGTTCCTTACACACAGGACCGTTCATCCGATTCCGTAATAAGGCATACCAGCTTTTTCTACGCGTCGGAGCATGAAGAGTAGCGCGTGACGCATCCTTTCATACTGCATTTTTATTAAAACAGGCACCGCCACATACATATAAATGACCCGCCATTATGCATTGGTAATCCAAAGTAGAGACGCAAAATCTTGCGTCTCACGAGCAAGTCTGCGCAATAAAATGATGAGAATATATGCCTGTCTTTGCCGCAATTTTTCCTCGGGAGACGCAAAATTTTGCGTCTCTACAGGGCTGACGCCATCGTTGTTTTGCGTATGATACACCGTAATACTTACCGGTGCACTGTCCGGAGGTCCGTATGTGATGGCGCGCCATGTTAAAAAATCGGTTTTATTACTATTAAAACAAAAAGCCTGACGGTATCTTTCTTTTTATCCGTAATTTTGCCGCCACATGTCTGCGCGGGCATTCCTGGTGAGCGTTTCCCTTATGCAGTGAATGTCGCGGCATGCATGCAGATACGTGTTACAGACATTGACACACATTGTTTTTCTGATTACAAATGGACAACCGTAAGGATTTTTACACCCGTCACCGCGACCGTCTGGCGGTGCGGACGGCAATGCTGAAACACCGCAACCGCGGTTTCATCTTGGGAGAAATCATATCGTTTATTGCCTTTATCGCTTTTCTGGCGGCATACACCGCCGTAGACAGCGGCATGTGGACGCTGGCTGCCGCGGCTGTGATGCTGGTTTTATATGTGGTGATACGCCGTATGGACGTGATAAACTCGCGGCGCATAGAATGGCTTGAGGCTCTGCACGGTGTGCATGAACGCGAGCTGCGCTATCTGGCAGGCGACTACAAGTGCTTCGATGACGGTGCGCGGTATGCCGATCCGTCCCATCCATTCACATTCGACATGGACGTGTTCGGGCGCGACTCGCTCTACAACCGTGTGTGCCGCACACTCACCACCGGCGGCAGCGACTGTCTGGCGCGCAGTCTTGCGGGCGATCCGTTCGACGGAAAACCGATAAGCCGGCAGCTCATCGACGAACGTCGCGAGGCTATAGACGAGCTGGCTGCCATGCCCGACTGGCGTGTGCGCTTCCTCGCATCGGGGGCGGCTGGGCATATAGACACCGGTGCCATAGTGGCGTCGTTGCAGTCTGTGCGCGCGATGAACGTTCCGCGCACCGCTCTCTCCATGCCTGTCGTCATCCTGTCTGCCCTTTCTCTGACAGGTTTTTATGCGAGCATTCTGATGTCAGCGTTCGGCAGTCTGCCTTCCAACATCCCCGTGCTGTGGGGCGTGTTGCAGTTTTTCACGGTGCTGATGCTCTGCTCCGGTCCGCTCAGGAAGATAAGCCGCGAGGTGGGCAGTATGCATGAGCGCATGAGACATTACGTGAGCATAATACGCCAGACATACAGTCTGCGCGACGGCGGTGCGGTTGCGGATGGCGGCGATGCCTCCCCCTTGCGTTCGGCAGAGCTGCGGCGGATACTCGGAAGTCTCGACGGTGCGCCCGATTCTTTCCACGAGACGGAGCAGATATTGAAGGCTCTCGACCGCAGGGGCAACGTTCTCGGACTCATACTGTTTGATATGTTCATGCTGAGCGACTGGTTTCTTCTACGCCGTTTCCTCAAATGGCAGGAGCGTTATCTTGACCGTGTGGGGCAGTGGACGGCTGCCATGAGCCGTATGGACGCCCTTGTCTCGATGGCGACGTTCAGGTATAACGAACCGCAGGCGGGCGGCGCGGTCATCGATGAAGGCGACGGTGTGGTGTATGAGGCACGCGCGCTGTGGCATCCTTTCCTCGGAAACAAGGCTGTGAGAAACGATTTCAGCATTCTGAACGGCAACTACTACATCGTGACAGGAGCCAACATGGCAGGCAAGAGCACCTTCCTGCGCTCGCTCGGCATCAACTACATACTTGCGATGAACGGCATGCCGGTGTTCGCCGGAAGCCTGCGTGTGTCGGTGTTCGCGCTGTTCACGAGCATGCGCACCACCGACGACCTCACCCGCGGCATAAGTTATTTCAACGCGGAACTGCTGCGTCTGCGACAGCTCATCGGCTTCTGTGAGGAGCATAAGAACACTCTCATAATACTCGACGAGATACTCAAGGGCACCAACTCGGCTGACAAGCTCAACGGCTCGCGCCTTTTCCTCGAGTATATATCGCTCCGCAACGTCACAGGAGTAATAGCCACGCACGACCTCGAGCTCTCGCGCATGGCTGACGGACACGCCGGACGATTCCACAACTATTGCTTCGAGATAGAGCTGGGCACCGACGTGACCTACAGCTACAGGATAACGCCAGGCGTGGCACGCAACCAGAACGCCACGTTCCTGCTCAAGGAGCTGCTCGACGGGAAGTCTCCGCGACCATGATGCCATAGTTGCTTATACGCAACTATAAAACACCGAATGTTAAATCATATCGTGTTTTTACGGTGATAAAATCCATGGCGCGGGAGACGAAGCCGAAAATACAGTTTTTCAGTGCCTTTTTATATCCCTTTCATTATCAATGTCTTATCGTTATAATGCACGTTCTGTCAATGCCAAAACCGTTCTCCTGTCATGCCAAACGGTGCTTTCCGTGTCGCCAAACGGGCTTTCCTGTGCCGTGATACGGGCTTTATGATGGGGCGGAACAGCCTCTCCTGTAATGCGAATGATGTTGTTTTGTGTGGTTGAAGTGCTGTTCGCACAATTCCGGAGACATCAAGTCATGCCGTGTGAGAGTTTTTTCCGGTAAGTGATATCTGTTTTCCATGTCCGGTGTAAAGTAATTTCGATGCTGTTTTTAAGTTAAAATTACAAAGGCGTCCGCCCTGTAGAGACGCAAAATCTTGCGTCTCCCGAGCAAAAGGTGTGTCACCGATGGTTATATATATACATCATCTTATTGTGCATGCTTGCGTCTTCCGAGTGAAAATTGCGGCAGTGGCAGGTATGTATTTACCACATTTTATTGCGCATGTTTGCTTGTGAGACGCAAGATTTTGCGTCTCTACTTTGAATAGTGTGCATATAATGCCACGTTATTTTTATGTATGGGGCAGTGTCGGTCAGTCATTGACAGACTGTGGTGGAGCCTCTTGCGGACAGTCGCCGTGCGTGTCGCGGGTTCGCGCCCACTGCATGACGTTTGCCGGAGGACGACGGTTGAGCAGTTCGTTGCGCATGAAGTCCATGTAGGGAGCGGTGTGGGCGAAATACCTGCGGTAGGCTGAGCACATGTAGTTAAGCCCGGGCTCACCGTCGGATGTGGTGAGAAAGCGGTCCTTGGGACATCCTCCGTTGCACACCTTCAGCCATCCGCACTCGCGGCACTGACCCGGCAGCCCGGCTCTCTTTGCCTCGCCGAACTCCTGCTGGCGTCTGCCGTACATCATGGACGTGAGCGTCTCGGTGTGTATGTTGCCGAGTCTGTACTCCGGAAATACGAAATGGTCGCACGGATACACATCCCCGTTGAACTCCATCACAGCCGCGTGACCGCACGACTCAGCCATGGCGCACACACCGGGCTGCTGTCCTGCCCACAGGGCGAGCGTGGAGTCGAACAGCTGCACGAAGATTGTGCCCACGTCGTTGCGCACCCACTCGTCGAAAACAGAGCACACGAAGCTGCCGTACTGTTCCGCAGTGACTGAGAAAGGAGCCGTCTGTCCCTCCGCGCACCGGTCGGATGGGGATGCCAGATGACGCCCGTCAGAGTGGGGGAGAAGCCGTTCGATGATGGGCGCGAACTGGATGTAGCGTGCGCCGATGTCCTTGAAGAAGCGGTAGAACTCGAGCGGATAGTCCGCGTTGAAGTCGTTCACCACAGCCATGGCGTTCCATTCCACCCCGTGCTTGTTGAGCAGCCGTATGCCGCGCATCACCTTGTCGAACGACGGACCGCCTGTGCGTGTGCGCCGGTACTCGTCGTGAAACTCCTTCGGACCGTCTATGGAAATGCCTATGAGGAAGTTGTTGCGTCTGAAAAACTCGCACCACTCGTCGGTGAGAAGCGTGCCGTTGGTCTGCAGGCAGTTGTCTATGATGTGTCCACGCGCATACTGACGCTGCAGGCGCAACGCTTTTTCGTAGAACGATATGGGGCGCATGAGCGGTTCGCCTCCGTGCCATGTGAAGAGCACTTGCGGTTGTGTCTGCGCCTCGATGTACTGTCTTGTGAACTTTTCGAGCAGTTCGTCGCTTATGGTCATGCGGTTTCCGGCACCGCACGAGCGGTACATGTCGCCTTTTTCTGTGTAATAACAGTAGTCGCAGTTGAGGTTGCAGAGCGAGCCCGCAGGCTTCAGCATGACATAGAGCGGGTGCGCGAAAGGTGCGTAAGTTGGCATATCTGGATAGTGTAATGTTGTTTGCAGGTCAATAATCTTTATCTTATGCAAAGAGAATGAAAGGTGAGTGCAACAGCAAGTCGGGAAAACGTAGTTTTGCCAGACTTGATACTGCCGAACCGCATCTTATCTTCTGCAAAGATATACATTTGATTCCACATTATCGCAATATATCTCCCACATTATTATAATAAGTCTTCCACAATGTTGGCTGATATGGAAAGATTGATTAATTTTGCACGAACAAAACTTCGGTTCGCATCTTTTACGGGCGGAATGATGATATACAGAAAACCGTATCCGCCCTTTCTGCTAACATAAAACCAAAATGATGAATGTCAGACATATTCTTCTTGTGACACTGATGTCGCTTGTGGCGATGGTGTCGGGCGCGGAGGAGAGAGACTCGCTGCGCATGTTGTGGATAGGCAACAGCTACACATTCTTCAACGACCTGCCGTCTACGGTGCGCTCCATAGCCGCGTCGCAGGGCATGAGACTGAGCATCACGACCGTGGTGAAAGGCGGAGAGCATCTGTCGGGACACCTTCGCAATCCGCGCCTGCACGAGCTGCTGAAGCGCGGGGGATGGGACTACGTGGTGGTGCAGGAGTTCAGTGCCGGTCCGGCGGCAGACACCCGGACTGTGGCACGCACCGTATATCCTTACGCGAAGACAATAGACAGTCTTGCCGTGAAATATTCGCCGGAGGCAAAGGTGGTGTTCTACATGACCTGGGGACATAAGTATGGCAACGTATACAAGAACGGTTACGCCCTCGACGACGACTATCAGACGATGCAGGAACGCCTGAAGACGTCCTATCTTGAGATGGCTCACGACAACGGAGCGTGGTGCGCGCCTGTCGGAATGGCATGGCAGACGGTGAGAAAGGAGCATCCCGAGTATGTGCTTTACGCCCCCGACTGTTTCCATCCGTCGCCTGTGGGCAGTTATCTGGCGGCAAACGTCATATTCACCACGATATGGCAACGCCCCTATCAGACCGGTGTCTGCTGCGGACTGCCGGAGGAGCAGGCGGAGATATTGCAGCAGACGGCTCAGAAGACAGTGCTGGAGAACATGACATTGCTTAACATCAAGAACGGAGGAAAGAACTGAACAACAACATAAGACCCTCATGCCGGCGCGTGCTTCGGACAGGATGGCACCTCCGGCAACGGTCGGCAAAACACAGAAATGGAAAAAAAGAAGACATCATTGAGCGACAGACGCTATCTTGTGCCGTTTGTGCTGATCACCTCACTGTTCTTCATGTGGGGATTTGCGAGAGCCATTCTCGACGTGCTGAACAAACATTTCCAGAACGAGCTTGACATCAACATCGCGCAGTCCGCGCTGATTCAGGTCATGACTTATCTCGGATATTTCATCATGGCTATACCTGCCGGACTGTTCATCAACCGTTACGGCTACCGTAAGGGAGTGATAGCCGGACTCATCCTGTTCGCCCTCGGCTCGCTGCTCTTCATACCGTGCTCGGCTGCGGGGACGTTCTACGCCTTTCTTGCCGCGCTGTTTGTGATAGGATGCGGTCTGGTGTTTCTTGAGACATCGGCAAACCCGTATGTCACGGAGCTTGGTCCGAAGGAGACGGCAACAAGCCGTCTGAACTTCTCTCAGTCGTTCAACGGACTCGGATGCATGGCGGCGACGTTCGGGGTGGGCTCGTTCCTCTTCGGCGTGGGAGGCGCGGAGGGCGGCGTGGCTGTGCCTTACACCGTGATGGGAGTGGTGGTGCTGCTCATAGCGGTGGCTTTCTCAAGAGTGAGACTGCCCGAGATAAGCTATGAGGACGACGGCTCTGCGGCTGACGGGAAAGGCAATATCGCGAGGCTGTGGAAGAACGGCATGTTCGTGTTCGGGCTGTCGGCGCTGCTCGCCTATGAGGTGGCTGAGATATCGATAAACAGCTATTTCATCAACTTCGTCACCGGTCAGGGATGGATGAGCGACCATGGCGCGTCGATGGTGATAACGGGTGCGCTTGCCGTTTTCATGATAGGACGCTTCGTCGGGAGCTGGATAATGCGGCGCGTGGCGGCGGAGAAGATGCTCTTCTGGTGTGCTGTGGGCACCGTGGCGTGCATGCTGACGGTGCTGGGCAATTTCGGCAGGGTATCGCTTGTGGCTCTGATGTGCAACTATATGTTTGAGGCTATAATGTTCCCGACAATCTTCTCGCTCACCCTGCGGGGGCTCGGCGGACTCACGAAGAGCGCGTCTTCCATACTCATGATGACTCCGGTGGGTGGCTGCGCGTTCCTTCTCATGGGATTTGTGGCTGACAGTGTGAACAACATCGTGCCGTTTGTCATTCCTTTGGCAGGCTTTGCGGTGGTGCTGGCTTATGCCTTCAGGCTTGTCGCAGGGAGGCGCAGCCGCTGAAGAACCGGCGCGATGGCGCGGTGACGAATATCATAAAACAATACGGGCAAGGGGAATGCTGTCAGCGGTGTTCCCCTTGCCCGTGTCTCTTACGGCAGTAATCATACAGTCTGGGTGCCTTTCTTTATTTCCTTTTCAATCTTGTTGTCGCCCCACATCAGGGTGAGTCTGAACGGTGTGTTGGTGGTGACGGTCACCTTCGGCTTCTCTCCGGCTGAGCCCCGGCGTGCCACCTTGAACGATATAAGTCCGTCGGCACCGTACGGGTAGCGGTCTATGCCGTATCCGTCGGTAAGGTTCACATCGAGCGTTATGTTGTTTTCCTGCACGTTGGCGCGTATTCCGAAGATGTATTCAATGAGCTCTGCGATAGGCGGCAGTCCCGTCCAGCCCACGAAGTCCTTCCGTGCCATGAATCCGGGTTCGGCTTTCTCCGGTGCGTAATACTCCCAGAAGGTGCCTGTCTTCTCATATACTTTCAGCACGTTGTTATAATGGTTCATTGTGATGTCGTGCGCCAGGCGGCGGTATCCTTTGTCGGTAAGTCCGGAGATGACCATATAGTTTGTGCCGGGCCACACTCCGCCGGTCCAGTATCTGCCGTTTGCCTTGTACTTGGGATGGTCTGCCGCGAGTGACGCCACGCGGTGGGGACGGTTGAACTTTGTGGTGTCCTCGAGATGGCTCACCAGCGCGTCGAGCCTGTCTTTGGGCAGAACGTCGGTGTGCAGTGCCCAGTAGGCGTATATGCCTTGCGTAGTGCTGAGGCTGTTGTCGGCATACTGGTCGTATAGGAAAGCGTCTTTCTCGCTCCACATATTATTGTTTATGTATTCGGACAGCTTCTTTATGTCGTCCTCAAACTCCTCTATCTCCTGCCAGCGTTCCAGATAGAAGCCCATTTTAAGCAGTATGTCGGCAACCATTATCTGCTGGAGGCATGCGTCGAGCCATATCATGTGGCCGTTGCTGTATATGGTGTTGTAGCCTTCGGGCACCCGTGGCATGTTGTCCATGCCCGTTCCCCAGCCGCTGCTCCAGTAGGTGCCGTTGCGCCATGTGCGGTTGAGCTTCAGCCATTTGTAGTATGCCGCAAGCACGGGAAAAACCTTGTTGAGCCGGTTGTCGTCGCCGAACTGAGTGTAGTATTTCCATTCCGACCACGGCAGAAGGTTGGGGCCGGTGCTCGTGGGGTCGTATCGGCTGAAGCAGTCGGAGCCGTCTGCGCGTATCTCGCGGCATATGAAACCGTCAGGATGCTGCTTTGCGTAGAAGTTGTCGAGTGTCTTCTGGAAGGGGAAGAAGTTGCGCCCGTAGCGGCAGAACATCGTTATGAAGGCGTCGTCCCACATGAATATGTTGCCGTTGTAGGCTGGCGCGATGTAGCTTGTGACGAATCCTGAGTCGTCAAGCGGCTGGCATATGTTCTTTATTCCTATCTGCCATGCCTTCCAGTACATCTCTATTTCCTTCTCATGACCCTCCCAGTAAGGTGCGGGAAGCACTTTCCTTGCCTTCTCGAAAGAGCCCGGCACGGTCTTTTCCACTTTTGCCGTGCGGAAGGTATTCTCTGCCACGAGAGTCTGCATGACGTAAGTGTTCTTGTATGGAAGCTTGTACAGCGGTGAGCCGGACGGAATGAGGTTCTGCGCTCCGGCTGTTGTTGCAAGTGCGGCAAGCATGACTGCCGTTATTGTTTTTATTCTCATGATGTGTATTTGAGTTGTGTGGTGAGTGTTTCTTTAGTCTTGCGTGACGGCGGAAGAGCCGTTCCCGCATCCGGACCGCCGCCTTATCGGCGTTCCATAAGGCTCTTTATCTTCCAGAAAATGTCAGTGTTCTCCATTATGCCCGTGAAGTTTTCCGAGCCCGGACCGAACGCATAGACCGGCACCATCACGCCTGAGTGGCTTCCGGTGGAGAACCGGCATGTTATCTTTCCTTCTTCCTTGTCACCGTCGATGAGCGTTAGTCCGCCCGTCTCGTGGTCGGCTGTCACTACGACAAGGGTCTCGCCGTCCTGCGCCGCCCACTTCATCACCTCGCCGACGGTGCGGTCGAAGTCGAGCGTTTCCTTCATCAGCATGTCCAGTTGGTTGAAATGTCCGTAGTCGTCGAGCTGCGATCCTTCTATCATCATGAAGAATCCGTTAGCGTTCTGGTTCATGAGCGATATGCCTTTCAGCGCGGCCCGTGCGAGCAGATCGCCCCTTTCGTCGGGCAGGGGAGTGTCCACTTCGTAGGGAACAGCGAACACCTTTCCCTTCTTCCATGCAGAAAGGTCTTCCCATGAGCGCGATATGTGGTAGCCGTTCTGTCTCAGTTCTTCGAAGATGTCGCGTCCGTCCTTGCGCTTTTTGAAGTATTTCGCTCCGCCGCCGAACGCATAGTCTATGCCGCAGTCAGCGTAGTCGGCTGTTATCTCCTGCTCGTTGTCGCGGTCGGAGTTGTGGCAGCAGAAGTCGGCGGGTGTGGCGTCCCACAGCCGGCATGTGACAGCTATGCCAGCATCCTTGCCGAGTGATTTTGCCACATCGCACAGCGTGGTCAGCGGTTTGCCGTCGGGATCCACTCCCACAGCGTGGTATCTGGTCTTGTGTCCGGTGGCTAATGCAGTGCCTCCGGCACCGGAGTCGGTGATGAGACGGTCGGTGCAGTAGGTCTTTGACAGCCCTGTGAATTGCGCGTTTTCCAACCACAGCCGCCCGTGATTTGCCGTCCATGCCGAGTAGACGTGCATAAGGCTCATGCCGTCGCCTATCATCAGTATGACGTTCCTTACTTTCTTGCCTTGCGGAGGTGTTATCTTCTCCACCTCATACGGTTTCTCGCAGATGTATGTCTGCGGCTTGTCATTTTGTGCTGCTGCCGGTTTAAATGTCAGAACAAGTGCGCTGACCAGCAGGATACTTCTGATATTCATAGCGGATAAGTTTGTTGTCAGATTGTTTCAGTGCTCGCGTGTAGCATCCGATGGAAGAATGCGGGTGTCTTGTACGTTAGGAATGACACATACAAAATTACGAATTTTTTTGTTTACACGAATGGTTAGACTGCGTATAAATATGATTTCAGCCATTAAGAATGTAAAAAACACGGCGGCTGTACCTTGTTGGCACAGCCGCCGTCACGTCTCCGCCGGTTTCCCGGAGAGAATGTCCTGTGTGTCGCGGACGTCAGTCTATCTCCTCGTCTGCCTCATAACCGCCCATCTCGCGTATTGCGTTCTTCAGCATGGTGTACTGCTGATAGAGGTTGTTCACAGCCTCCTCGCCTTTTGTGAAGTCGTGCATCGGACTCTTGAGGAAGAAACTCAGGAATCGTTGTATGCCGTAGCGTCCTGCCCGTGCCGCAAGGTCGCTGAGCAGACAGAGGTCGAGCAGCAGCGGCGCGGCGAGTATTGAGTCGCGGCAGAGGAAGTTTATCTTGATTTGCATGGGGTATCCCATCCATCCGAAAATGTCGATGTTGTCCCATCCTTCCTTGTTGTCGTTGCGTGGAGGATAGTAGTTTATGCGCACCTTATGATAATAGTCAGTGTACAGGTCGGGCTGATCCTCCGGTTTCAGTATTGTCTCCAGAGTAGACAGTTTGCTCACTTCCTTCGTGTGGAAGTTAGCCGGTTCGTCGAGCACAAGACCGTCTCTGTTGCCGAGAATGTTTGTAGAGAACCATCCGCTCAGTCCGAGGCAGCGTGTTCCGATGATGGGTGCGAATCCGCTTTTCACCAGAGTCTGTCCGGTCTTGAAGTCTTTTCCTGCGATAGGCATCTTTGTCTTTTCCGCCATTTCCCACATTGCCGGAATGTCAACCGTGGTGTTCGGCGCTCCCATTATGAACGGCGCTCCCTCTGCCAGTGCCGCGTATGCATAGCACATAGACGGAGCCACGTGCTCGCGGTCGTCGTCCTTCATCGCCTTTTCGAGTGCCTCGAGCGTTCCGTGCACCTCTTCGCAGTAGGGAACATATATCTCTGTGGAAGCCGCCCATATCACAACGATGCGCGAGCATCCGTTTTTCTCCTTGAAGGAGCGTATGTCCTGGCGCAAAGCCTCGGTCATTTCCCATCGTGTGGCGCAGTCTTTCACGTTGTCGCCGTCAAGTCGTTTTGCGTAGTTCTTGTCAAAAGCAGCTTTCATCGGCACAATTTTCTCAAGCTCATCGCGTACGGGTTCGATGTCCTTCTCCTTAAGAACCTCGGCGTACATAGCCGCCTGGTAGGCGTTCTGGGGGTAAACATCCCATGTCCCGAACACAATGTCGTCAAGCGTTGCAAGCGGAACGATGTCGGCATAATGCAGATATTTCTTCTCGTCTCCTTTACCTACGCGAATCTTGTCGTATTGTGTCATTGACCCAACGGGTTTTGTCAGTCCTTTGCGTGCCATGAGTACGCCTGTCATGAATGTTGTTGTCACGGCGCCGCATCCGACGACCATGATTCCGAGTTTCCCGTTTGCGGGTCTGATGTCTGTCTGTTTCATTATCTGTTATGTTTTTAATTATTTTTGGTTCTGACTGTTGTCAATGTGCGGTATAGGTATCCGGTGATGCCTGTAAGGTAATAATCCGCTACTTGCAAAGTTACGTATTTAAGATTTGATAACAGCTTTGTTTGTCCGTTTTTTATCATTAATTAGTAAAAATGAACTACATTTTGATTTTGAAGTAAGGAAAAACAGTGATAAAATGTATACTTTGAGTATTGATTGCGGCGTTTTCGAGCACTCGATTACAGTAACAGTACGGCTCAGACCCTCATGTTCCGCCCGGTGTCCGTACACCTTTCGCATTACATCAGGTGCCCCGTTTCTCATCCTTCGGATATGCCGCCCGGTGCGTTTGCGGCAGGACGATTGCCTCCGTGCGTAAGAACGCCCCCGCGACATGCCGTATTCAGAATGCCTATTTGGGTTAAAAAACGTTGTATCACTTTGTGTTGCCAAATTAAAATACTAACTTTGCAATCGGTTATATGACATAAGACAACGTTTTAAATAAACTTTTACAATTATGGTAAACTATAAAGATTTAGGCTTGGTGAACACACGTGAGATGTTCAAGAAAGCCATTAATGGAGGTTATGCTATCCCTGCTTTCAACTTCAACAACATGGAGCAGTTGCAGGCAATCATCAAGGCGTCTTCTGAACTGAAGTCTCCGGTGATCCTTCAGGTTTCCAAAGGAGCGCGCAACTACGCCAACCAGACACTTCTGCGCTACATGGCACAGGGTGCTGTAGAATATGCAAAGGAACTCGGATGCAAGCATCCTGAAATCGTTCTCCACCTTGACCACGGTGACAGCTTCGAGCTTTGCAAGAGCTGTGTGGACATGGGCTTCTCTTCAGTGATGATAGACGGCTCCGCTCTTCCATACGATGAGAACGTAGCTCTCACCAAGAAGGTTGTAGAATACGCACATCAGTTCGACGTTACAGTGGAAGGCGAGCTCGGCGTTCTTGCCGGAGTTGAGGATGAGGTTGTTGCAGAAGAGTCTCACTATACAAAGCCGGAAGAGGTTATCGACTTCGTTACAAAGACAGGAGTTGACTCACTTGCCATCTCCATAGGTACAAGCCACGGTGCTTATAAGTTCAAACCGGAGCAGTGCACACGCGACCCGAAGACAGGCCGTCTGGTTCCTCCTCCATTGGCATTCGACGTTCTCGACGCCATCATGGAGAAACTGCCGGGATTCCCAATCGTGCTACACGGCTCTTCTTCTGTTCCACAGGAGTATGTAGACATGATCAACCAGTATGGCGGCAAGCTGCCTGACGCAGTGGGCATACCTGAGGAACAGCTCCGCAAGGCAGCCGCAAGCGCAGTCTGCAAAATCAACATCGACTCAGACTCACGTCTTGCTTTCACAGCAGCTGTGCGTAAGGTGTTCGCTGAGAAACCGGGTGAGTTCGACCCGCGTAAGTACTGCGGACCGGCACGTGACCTCATGATTGAGCTCTATGAGCACAAAATCAAAGAGGTACTCGGTTCTGACGGCAAGCTGGCTCAGCTCGACTGATAATATGGCAGACACAATGTCATGACACAAACAGTCCTTTTGTCCATGCACATCCAAGGCATGACAAAAGGACTTTTTTATTTTCCTCATATCACGCCGCAGCCCTTATGCCGGCAGACCATCGCCTGAATGCGCGCCGGGTAAGATTTATTCATGTGCCGCCGGACAGCTTTTCATGAGCGTGACATATATATAATAAGGTGTGACATGGATTCATCCGCATCTATGTACGTTTTGTTTAAAATAAGTGAAATGGCATGCTTACAATCGCTGTATCGTGAAACGATGTTAAGAATGAGGTAATAATAATAGAAATAGAACGTTGGATTAACAGACGGGCGGCATAAAAGCGCATGCCCTCTCCGTATTGCCGACAGTGGTGCGGGCTATGGTTCTGCGGAGAATGATACAGAGTAAACACGCTTTTGACGCATAAATCATAATGACACATACTATTGACAGCGACATCGCATCCTGCCGATAATAATGTCATGCAATACAGATAATAATAAGAGATACTATAAGAAACATAATAACACAGAGAAGAAAAGCATGAAAAGGATTATTGTGTCCGTGCTGGCGGTATTGATGTCGGTGCCGGCGATGATGGCGGACAACCATGAAATGAAGGCATTTGTGGACAAGCTTATGTCCAAGATGACAGTCAAGGAGAAGATAGGACAACTGAATCTTGTCGTTGCCGGAGACATCACAACCGGCAAGGCAGCCGATTCGGAAGTAGGAGGAGAGATAGCGGCAGGCAGGGTAGGAGGCGTCTTC
>ULTV01007672.1_pt1 | contig 78436 bp, 60 predicted proteins | sample 1957931 | NCBI WGS metagenome assembly ULTV01 (sample SAMEA4835743, study PRJEB28245) | human gut metagenome | biome: gut microbiome; material: fecal sample | place: Denmark | collected 2008
CAACGGCACGCGGCATGTCTGTGCCAGATAGGAATTGTCATACCCCGTCACCGAAACATCCTGGGGCACGGAGAGCCCCTCCTCATTCAGCGCGCGGATCACCTCGATGGCTACCTGATCGTTGTACGCCACCACCGCCTCAAACGGATGATTGCCGCGATCTCTCGCCATCTGCCTGATCCGCTCAAACGGATGGGTCTTGCGGTCCTCCGTGTAGAACCAGATCACCTTATCCGGATCATACGCAATTCCCGCTTCCTGCAATGCCTGCACATACCCCTTGTGGCGCTGCTGTCCCTGCGTGTCGTCGGATTTGAAGACGCCCACAATGCGCCGGTGTCCCAGTTCAATCAGGTATCTGGTCGCAAGATAGGCGCCCCGGCAGTCGTCCAGGAGAATCTGCGGCCGGTCCAGAAGCTGTGCATGTACTCCCTGGATAAATACATAGGGAATATGATAGCTGTCGAGCATCTCATACAGATTCACATGCCGGCAGAAAATCTGGCTCTTGCTCGGCTCAATGATGAGTCCGTCAATATCCTTCTGCAGCAGTTCCTCGAGACACTTCGCCTCAAGGCTTCTCGAGTTGCGCGTATTTTTTAGGAGAATACTGTAACCGTTCTCCGTGAGCACCTGGTCAATTCCCTGCACAATGCGCGGAAAAATGTAATCCGAAAGATAAGTTGTCACAACCGCGATATTTTTGGATGGCATCGTGTGCCGTAACATCTCCGAGCAGAAGGTTCCGCGGCCGTGTTCCGCATATATGTATCCCTCATTCTGCAAAATCTGCAGTGCCTTGCGCACCGTCTGCCGGCTGACCCCGTACTCCGCCGACAGTTCATTCTCCGAGGGAAGCTTCTCTCCCGGGCGTATCTCCCCCGACATGATCTTGCCGTGGAGCTGCTCCATCAGATCATAATATTTTAATCTCTTATCCATTCCGTCCGATCCCCCTGAATGCCTTCTCTCTTTGCGCGCCGTCAGCCCGTTATCCCGACAGCCTCCTTCGCCAGGCGGTCTGCCTCCTCATTGCCCATGACGCCCGAGTGTCCCTTTACCTTCACAAAAGAAAGCCGGATCTTATCCTCCACCGAGCGCACATACTCGTAGTAGGCCACCGTACCCTTTTTATTGCGCTTCCAGAGTCCTTTTGCCCACATCTCGATTCCCATATAATCGTAATAGATCGTAAGATCCTTTAAGCCAAGTTCGAGCGCCTTTTCGATGGCTGCCATGCTCCCGAAAACCTCGCCTGCCACATTGCGCATCGACGCCATCTCCGGCTCCTTCCCCGCACCCTGCAGCACTTCTTTTCCGCCGGCATGAATCAAAAAACCTCCATAACCGTACACGCCGGTACCGGCGTGAAAAGAGCCATCCACGAACGCGTAATTCTCCGGCAGATCCTCTGTCTCTCCGGCAGATTCCGCACCTCTCGTCTCTGCCTTGCCGTCTCCGGCTGTTCCTGATTTCTGCTGTGCTGCTCCTTGCGTTGCATTCTGCTGCGCCGCTCCTTTTGCATGAGCTTCTCCCCCACGCGCCGGTGCGCTTTCCAGAAACGTCTCCGCTTCTTCCAGCGTCTTAAAACTCTTGTAAACCGCTCCGGGGAACCCGTGCACCATCGCCTTACACTCGTCCCATTTTGTGTATATTCCCGGTTTCTTACCAACCGCTACCGCATAATATTTTACTGCCATCTCGTCATCCTTTATTTCGATATTTTATAATACAATATACCATATAATTCCCGCACATAAAAGGTCGGAAGGTAGAGAAAAAATGTCCGGCTCGGTGTGCTGTAGCTTGTAATGCCAAGTCTCTTTGCCGTCTGATTCGCCCGGTACTCATGGAATTCACTGGTTATAATCGTGACGGACCCGTCGATTCCGTGCTGTTGTAACAATTCCATGGAATATTGCAGATTTTCCGCCGTCGTCGTGGACCGGTCCTCCAGAAGCAGTCTCGCCCCGTCGATCCCCCGCCCGGTCAGGTAACGGTACATGCACTCTGCCTCGCTGATCTCCTCTCCATCTCCCTGTCCGCCGGATAATACGCACACAGCTTTTGGATTCCGGTTCAGATACTCATACGCCGCGCAAAGCCGTTCATTCAACACCCGGCTCGGCCGCTCCCCCTTGACGCTGCATCCTAAGACCACCGCCGTCGTATTCTCCGGCGCACGGTTTGCCGCGCTTCTTATCATCCCCGCCGTCTCCACTGTCACGATAAGCAGAATAAAAAGGAGCACCATGCCCAGGGCGGACAATCCCGCTCTGCCACCGCGCGTCTGCCAAAGTCTCCCTGCCACATCCTGTACCTGCCGGTAAAAAATACCGTACAGCAGCACAAGGGCTGACACCGCCATTCCCGTAATGTTACCGATATTAACCACGACAAATGCCGGAATGAAAAACCACAGGAAAAATACGGCTCCAACTGCCATTATCCACCAATGCATCCGTGCCATCTTACCTCCCTCAAAAAGCAATGAGCGGCACGCCGAAGCGGGCCGCTCTTGTCCTCTCTTGTTACAAATCTTGTTACGAAATCTCCAGCTTACAGTTCGCACGCATTTTTAACGGACATTCATAAACGTTCTCATTATTCTCTTTTGCAATGTAAGAAAGCGGACACTTTCTGCAGTCGCCTTTATTAAAATCTCCGCCAACCTCAAATTTTAAGGTTGCCGTCTTCACACCCTTCACCATCTCTTCCTGCCGGATGTGATCCCAGCTCAATACCTGGCTGCAACCGGCACACTTGCTCTCGTTCAATGTCACCACACGCTTGCAGGTCGGACAGGCATAAAACTTCTTACCGGACGGCTCCACCAGTTCCACAACTTCCGCCGGAAACTGCTTAATCAATTCCTCTCTCAAATTGTCCTGCATGATCCAATCGCTCCTTTATCCTGAGTTTGCACTAGTACCATCATACCACAAAGGCGGCGGTACTGTAAACCGCTTTCCTTCGTTTTCCGCTCAGATTCCGTTTCATTATTCTCCGGGTTCCGCTACTTTTCCCCCTGTTGCTGCCGGATCATGTCCATGATGTAATCGATCGTTTCCTGCCACTGCTCCCTGTCCGTAATCCCGGCCTCGCCGTCTCCCTTCTGTGATCCGTAATTGCCGAACCCGGCATGGTTGCCGCCCTCTAAGACATACTCGCGGCAGTCCGCCGCAAGACCGATTGCTTCCTGATATTTTTCCATATTCAAAACGCCGTCCTCGCTCCCGTAGAGCGAGAGCACCGGAAGCGTCTGAAGTTCCCTGGTCGGGTACGCCGCCAGAAAAATAAGTCCCGCGAGCTCTGACTCATGCTTTGCCGCATAACTGCCCGCCATGGCTCCGCCCAGAGAATGTCCCGCCAGATACCAGTGCTTTACCTCTCCAAACTCCTGCCGCACCTCATCCGCCGCATTCGGCTTTAAAATGGCAAGGTGCGCCGGCATCTTTACCGTCACGCAAAAGATTCCCTGCTGCACAAGCCCATCTATAACCGGTGCGTACGCCGTCTCTTCCACCTTGGCTCCCGGATAAAAGATCAGTCCCATCTCACTCTGCGGATCTCCGTAAGCGATGTAGGCATCCGTCTCCGATACCTCTGTTGTCTGAAGTTCATAGTCCTTCGCATGATAATAATCTGCCGTATAGGTATTAAATCCTACAATCACGGCTGCCACGATTAAAACCGTAAAAATAATTCTGCGCACCGCTTTTGCATGCTTCATTGTCTCTCATCCTCCGACACCGGAATCTGCTTCCGTTACTTTCGGATATCTGCAACCACCTCATCCGGAATGACGAACTGTACGCATCCCATATACATCGGTGCCACATCACCCTCGTTAAAGCATATCACAAGATGGCCGTCCGAATCCAGATAAAATGAAGTCTCATCCGTAATTTTGTCAAAATTCCATTCCGGAACCTCGGCATTATCCACCCAGTACATCTTACCGTCATCCTCCGCCATCTGCTGCTGCATCTGCTCCTTGATATTCTCGCTGATCGGGGTGATATAATCCGCGCCACTCTGGAATAAATCCGAAAGTGTCAGACGCTCCCCCGTCTTTAAGTCAATCGTATAATAATAGTCCCACTCCGCGCCGCTGCCTGCCGCCTGATAGCACATCAGCTTTAACGTAAAGTAATCGTCGGTCGTGCTGATAACTTCGTGCTTGACCACGACCTCCTGATAGCCCTCTTCTTCCTTCCTGCTCTCCTCGAACTCCGATACGATCTGATCCGTGATCTTTTCAATCTCTGCATTGATCTCTGCCGTTGTCTTTTTTAAGTTCTCCTGCACCTGGACCTCAGTGTCCGTCATCTGTTCCGTATCGCTCTCCTTTACCGTCAGCTCCGGCGTCTTAATGTCCGCCGCATGACCTCCGTTGTCGTACTGATAATCCCGGAACGTCACAGCCTCCACGAGTTTTCCGACCACCGGTAGATTCCCCATGGCATACGCCACGCTCCCCGAGGTGTTCGGCAGCACCACGAAGACTGCCGCCACCGCAGCAGCCGCTGCCACAATATTTCTCACGGTATGCATTTTTCTGCTCTCGTTTCGTTTTTCCATCTTTGCTTCCTCGATCCGTTTTTTCATCTGCTCCACCTGCTCGCCGGACATTTCCGATCCGGCATACTGTCGCTTTAATTCCTCGATCTTTTTACAATCCTGTTTCTTATTTTCCATATGCGGCACCATCCTTTCCTCTATTCCCACTGCCATGTATCCGTAAGTTCCAGCCGTAGCTTCTTTAATCCGCGGTACAGCCGGCTCTTTACCGTATTCTGGTTCTCCCCCAGCACTCGCGCAATATCCTCCAGCTTCATGTCCTCAAAATAGCGCAGTTCAATGACCGCTTTATCCCGTTCTTCCATGGCGTCCAATGCCCTTCTTAGATCAATGTTCTCATAGCGGTCTTCTCTTCCCTCTTCCGCCGGCATCTCATCCAGGGAAACTTCCCGGTTCTTTTTTACATATCCGAAGATCTCGTTTAACATAATGCGGTAAATCCATGTCTGCGCATATTCCTCCTGCTTTAGCGCATCGCTGTTTTTGATCGCCTTGTACGCTCCGTTCTGTACGATATCCGCGGCATCCGCCTCATGATGTACGTAACTGTAGGCAAGACGATAGTATTTGTTGTAATTTTCCAGCAAAAGCTGTTCTATCTTTTGTTCCTTATGGTTTTTCCCGGAGAAAAACATACGATCTCACACCTCCTTTTAACTATTAGACCGTCCGGACACCAAAAAAGTTTCGCTGCCGTATAAAAAATTATATTTTCTCCGATCCGGTTCCGTTTTTTCCACTCTCCTGTCTGCACAGTTCCGTCAAAAACCGGTACATTCCCTCCTGGTAAATCGGGCGCTCCACCACACAATCCACTCCTGCGGCAAGCATCTGACACTCCACCAGTTCCTTCTCATTGGTCGAACAGCAGATCGTAAGGCTTCCCTTCGGAAAATTTTCCCGCACCGACCGGATAAACGGCTCACCGCCCTGCATATACCAGTTCACAAAACACAGATCATAGGCGTTGCCCTTAGACGCGGCTCTCCTTAAATACGCCACGGCGTCCGCCCCGTTTTGCACCACGTCAACCGGAAGCCCGAGACGTGCAAGAACCGCTGCATGATAATCTCTCGACAGTTCATTGTCGTCCAGAAGAAGCGTCTTTAACCCCGCAAAACTTTTGGGCTGTCCGATCGCTTTTCCGATTCCGAAAGGCAGGAACACCCTGCAGAGAATCTGCGCATCCTCCTGTACTTCCACACACATCGTTCCGTGCAAAAGTTCTACGAGGCTCTTGATCAGCGGATAGTCTTCTCCTCCGTCAATGCTGCCCTGCACGGCAAGTTCCAGTTCAAGCTCATCCTCCCCCGTTCTTACTTCCCGATAGCCTGTAAAAATCCGGCATCCCGGCCGCGCGTTGATATACGCTTTCTTTAGCAGTCTTGCCCAGATCTGCTTGAGCCTCCTGACATCGCCCACCAGATATTCGCAGAAAATCTCACCCTCCTGCACCGTCACCTCAATCCCCATTTCCGTACAGATTGTCCTGCACTCTGAGGTCAGTTCCGCAACCACATCCGAAATCTGAAAGGTGTCGCAGACACTCTCGCCCGCACCTACAATCTGCCCGTCCAAAACACTGTCCGTCAGTTCCCGGATGTGCTCCAGATGCCTGTACATATCCTCCAGTCCCACAGACTTATTTTCCGTTCTCTGACCTGTCATTTCTCTGTAACACTCCTCGATCACCGCGACGTCCGTGCGCACCGTCCGCGCCACCTGAAACAGCAGATGTTCTCTGACCGTGCTTAAATGCCGCTGGCTCTCAAGCCGCTCCGCCAGTGTCTCATAGCGTGTCATGATATTGGACACCCGCTTTTTTACCACCTCCGGCTCGCAGGGAGAAAATATAAAATCGTCCGCCCCCATCTCTAACATTTCAAGTTCTCTCTCCTCGCCGATGACCGTCTTCACAATGACCGGAATATCGAGAAGCTTCGGATCTGCCTTCATCTGCTTTAATACCTGCTTCCCACTCTTTACGGGCATACACATATCCAGTATGACAATATCCACTTTCCGCTCTTCTAAAATTTTTAGTGTCTCATTTCCGTCCCCGGCTTCCAGCACCTCATATTCCTCTTCAAACATTGCGCGAAACGACGCTCTGTTTACGTCGATATCATCCGCTACCAGCATCACTCTGTTCTTTTGCATTGATTCGGCTCCATTCTTTTATCGTATCGGTAACATATCTTTTAAAATATAACATACCATCTTTTATTTCTCAGCAAAATCCGTACCGTTTTTTAACATCCAGCGCCCCTGTCCTTCCCCTTCTACAAAATTCGACATAAAAAGGGGCTGGTGCTTAAAGCACCAGCCCCTTTTTCTTCTCAACGGTAAATCATACTGTCAAGGACGGCATACATCTGTGTAATCTCAATCGGCTTGCTTAAGTGTGCATCCATCCCGGCATCGAGGGACTTTCGCACGTCCTCCTCAAACACATTGGCTGTCATCGCCACGATCGGAACCGTTTTGCCATCCTCACGTCCGGATTCCCGGATCTTTCTGGTCGCCGTCAGTCCGTCCATGACCGGCATCCGGATATCCATCAGGATGACGTCGTAATATCCGGGCTCATGGGAAAGAAAATGCGTCACGCCCTCCTCTCCGTTGACCGCCACATCCACCTGCAGATTCTTGTGCAGCAGGATATTGCGCGTGATCTCAATGTTGACCTCATTGTCCTCGACCAGCAGCGCTCTTTTGCCGGTAAAATCGTAGTCGGGCGCCTGTACATTGCCCTGTCCCCGCAGCTTTTCTCCGGAATTTCTGACACGCTTTAAGTTCACATTCACAATGAACGTCGAGCCCTTGCCCTTTTCGCTGTATGCGTCAATGTGCCCGCCCATAAATTCAATAATGTTGCGCGCAATGGGAAGACCAAGACCGGTACCGCCGTTTAGCGTCGTGATTCCTTCATCCTCCTGCTCAAACGGCTCAAACATATGCGGAATAAACGCTTCGTCCATTCCGACTCCCGTATCCCGGATCTCAAACCGGAAGCCGGCATCCTCCCCGTCATCGCCGGTATGCTCCACAATAAAGTCAACCCTTCCGTCCGGCATCGTGTATTTTACGGCATTCTCCAGAATATTGGAAAGCGCCCGCTCCAGCTTCTCCGCGTCAAAGCAATAGGTAGCATCAAAGCTTCCGCGTCTGTCCACCGCAAAGTGAACGCGACGCTCCGCCGCCTGCCGCATCGCCTCTTCCACCGTCTCCTCCAAAAAGGCATCTAAGACCACCTTCTGGCTGTTCAATGCGACGTTGCCGCTCTCGATCTGGGAAAGATTTAAAATATCATCCACAAAAGACAGCATAAAACGGGCTGACTGGCTGATCTTGTCCAGATTCTCGAGCACCTGCTTCTCATTGTTCACATATTCCCTGGTCAGATACGTAAGACCTATGATGGAATTCATCGGCGTCCGGATCTCGTGACTCATGCGCTCCAAAAACTCGTTCTTCTCCTGATTGGCATGTCTTGCGTCAAACAGCGCCGACATCAGTCTCTCCTGCTGCCGCTGTTCTTCCTCATAGCTCTCCGTCACGTCCCGGCGCACCAAAACCACCGTGTCACGGTCATCCTGCTGATAAGAAATATGCAGTTCTTTTCTGCGGTATACCTCCCCGCACAGCAGGCGGTACGAAACAACCAGATCATCCCTCTGTTCCAGTTCCGAGAGAATATGCGGCAGTTCTAACGCAGCCGCGCATGCCTCCCGGTCCTTGGGATGAACATACAGCGGTATCATCTGCGCATTTACCTGTGTATAATCTCCCTCCGGCGGCGGAGTCACATCCGTATCGTCATTGGTCACGATCACATGAAATGTTCCGGTATGTACATCCACATAGGTAATAAAATCGAGTTCCGACTTGATGACCTGCTCCAGTATTCCGCGCTCTTTGATGGATTTCGCGTCTCCCATTCTGCATACTCCTTTATTTCAAAAAAACAAATTATGCTTTATTATAACAGGATTTGAAAAACTTTCCACTGCAATTTTTCATTTTTCCCCTGAAAGTGCAGTTCTACCTGCGGTTCGGGCATGTGTCCCTCCTGCTGCAATGTGCGCAGATTCTGCCTCCATGTGCCGTCACCCCGCACGCCTCCGCCGGCGCAAGCTCCATCTCAAACACCACGCTTTTCTTCGGTTTCAGGCAATACCCTGCCGTACAGACGACCTTGTGCTGTTTTGCCCGCGCTAAGATCTCCGGCATCGCAGACAGCGGATGTGCTTCGTCATCACCGAAAAAATGATACGCCGCCACCTGATACCCGGTATTCTCCCGTATCCATGCCTCCAGCATGCCATAGCCTAACATCAGAAGTTCTCCGCCGATACTCTCAAGCATATAGCTTTCCAGCATGCGCCCGGTGTTCTGGTAGCGTTCCTGCAGCAGATCCACATCGCTTCCAAGCGTCACAACCGCAGTCGCCCGGCGTACCGTATCCGTCCCATCCTCAAACATCAGATACGCCGCTTCCTTCCATTTTAGGCAGCCCGCCAGATCGGATGCCACACCCTTCAAAAGCGCCTTATCTTTTTCCTCAAAATGATACCGGCTCCTAACCTGTTCTAAAAACGCACTTGTCAGACAGGTCCAGAGCCGGCTCTCTATGTATCTTCGTTCCACACTGCGCTCCCTTTCCTGCTCTTATTGTACTGCATTACAGAGTCGGTGTTCTGCTAGTAAAGCCTTTTTCGCAGTCCCTTCGGGTAATGATTCTTCATGATTCCGCCCGCGAGCTTTCCCCAGCCGGTACTGTATCCGTCCACCGTGATTAAATACCAGCCCTTTTCTCCCTGCGCCGGGAACGTCTCCCCGTTTAGGTATCCGCGGATCTCCCGCCCATCCGAAGGAAGATCCATCGTATGTAAAACATCCGCCGCATGAAGTGTGAGCGCAAGTGCGTGTGAAGGTTCAAATCTGCCTTTCTTCGCCGTTCCCAGATGCAGTCCCGGGCGCAGCACCTTAAGACCTTTTACCGACGGCATGCCCTCCGGGATCCGGTAGAGCTGCTCGCCGAATTTCAGATAGCGGCACTCCCGCCCTGCATACTTCTCCAATGCGTCCCCGGCGAAAGTCTCCCCGGCAAATGCCAGATATTCCGGGATGCCCGCCGCAGCGCTCTTAGAATCTCCTGCCGTAATTCCGTTCTCATACCCGTTCTTTAACAGACCCGATCCGCCGTCCGCAAGCGTTCCCTCCTTGCGCAGCACCGCCACATAATGTCCTTCCCCGCGAAGCTTATGCGGCCACAGACGGATCGTCGCGGAAAGTTCTCCCAGTCCGTGCGACATTCCCTCCGCAAGCGGCACCTCCTCCACGTAGAATTCCGGATGTCTCTCCAGGAATCGCCCGATACTTCCCTCGTCTTCCGCCGGTGCAAATGTGCAGGTCGAATAGACCAGTCTCCCGCCGCCCGCAAGCATGGATGCCGCGCAGTCTAAGATCTCATCCTGTCTGTCGGCACACAGTTCTACATTCTGTGTGCTCCACTGCTCACACGCCTCCTCGTTCTTCCGGAACATCCCCTCGCCGGAACACGGTGCGTCCACCATGATTCTGGTAAAATACTCACTGAAATGTTCTGCGAGGCGCTGCGGCGTCTCATTCGTCACCACCGCATTGGCAATTCCCATGCGCTCGATATTCTCCGAGAGAATCTTTGCCCTCGCCGGATGGATCTCATTGCTGATGAGGATTCCCCTGCCTGCCATCGCCGCCGCAATCTGCGTGCTTTTTCCTCCCGGTGCCGCGCACAAATCAAGAATCCGCTCGCCCGCACCGTCTGCCATCTGCCGCGTCAGATACGCTGCCGGAGCCATGGCGCTCGGCTCCTGGATATAATATACGCCGGCTTCGTGATACGGATGTTTTCCCGGCGTATCCTGCGCCGTGTAATAGTAGCCATGCTCTGCCCACGGTACACGCTCCAGCGAGAATACCATGCGGTTTAAAAATGACGCGTCGTCCCCCTTCTGCGGATTCAAGCGCAGCGCCTGGTAGCGCGCTATATCATAGCTTTTTAAAAATGCAGGATACTCCTCCCCCAGCATGTTCTCCATCCGTTCCAAAAATTCCTGTGGCAGCATCTTTCTCTCCTTTGTCTCTGCATGATTCTCTGCCGCCTATTGTAGCACGAACCGTCCCCCCCGGCAACGCATTTTAAATGCATGCCCCTGAACACTACTTACTGCATTTAAAAATGGCGCGTGAGAAGATCACTTTTTTCCAGAAAATCCTCCACGGTGGAAAATCCCAGCTTTTCAAGCAATTCGATTACATAAGGGTTCTCCAGAGGTGTCTGATACAATGCCTCTTTTCCGTAATGATCCACGTAGGCACTGCCCTCTTCGCGCGGCAGCAGCGCCCGCGGTCCTCCGACACAGCCTCCGATGCATCCCATTCCCTCAAAAAAATTAGCCTCCGTCTTCCCCTCCTGGATTGCCTCAATCATCTGCTTACACGCCTTTCCGCCATCCGCCTGCATGGGGCGGACCGCAATTTTCCGTCCCGGGTGAAGTTGTTCTACCGTCCGCACGACCGCCTCGCTGACGCCTCCGGTCCGCGCATAGATTCTGCCTGCTCCCGAAGAATGTTCGCTTGCATCCTCCTCCATCTGCTGCGGCGCAATCCCCATTGCCTCAAACAGCATCGCCGTCTCCTGAAAGGTCAGCACCACATCAATCGCATCGCAGATATCCGGCTCCTTCGCCTCCTTTTTCTTGGCAAGGCACGGACCGATAAACACGGTGACGGCATCCGGATGCATCTTTTTCACCGCCCTGCCCGCAGCGATCATCGGAGACACCGCCCCCGGCATATACGGTACCAGTTCCCCGTAAATATTGCGGATCATGGACACCCAGACCGGACAGCAGCAGCTCGTAAGCAAAAAATCCGTATCCCGGTTCACATGGCGGTCAAATTCAAGCGCTTCCTTCAAGGTTAAAATGTCGGCAAATACCGCCACCTCCACCATCCCGGAAAATCCCGCGCATTTCAATGCCGCACGGATTGCTCCCGGGGAGACCCCCTCTCCAAACTGTCCCATAAATGCCGGCGCAATCAGCGCATATACCTGTTTTTCCGGTGTAAGCAGCACTTCACGCACCGCATTTAAATCCGCGAACTTTTCCGGAAAGACCGTCTCACAGACCGGAATTGTGCGCTCCGTCTTTTCTTCTCCCGCCAAAAGCAGACAGTCCATCTGATCATATCGCATTTCTTCTTTCCTCTGTTTCTCCGCTTTGTACTCTCTTTTTAATATTTCCTCATGCAATCTGCGTATGCTCTCCATCTTTCACACCTGCCTTTTCTTTCAAGGATGCCCATACATCCTCCTTTTTATTCTTCGCACACTTTTTCCGTTGTAGTTTGATGCACAAAAGAAAAAGCCATCCGTTCCTGCCGGATGACTTCCTCTTTTGCCCCGGGAGCCAAAACTCCCATTTTTTCTAATCATACAGACCGATGTGATACTTAAGCTTGCGGTATACTTTCCATCCAAAGATTACCGGCATAGCCAGCACCAGATATGCAGTCGATAACATTCCGGCTGCTCCACCAACGATCATCAGAATCCATATTAAAATATTCATAGTTTTTATCCTCTCATAAAATAATAATTGCTATTTTATGGAGGATACAAGGCCGTTCTTTTTTCCGTCGGCCCTCCTTATGTATGCTACAATCCTTCTTCCCGAGGGAATCAGTTCCCACTGCTGCCCGCGCTCTCTCCCCGCCAAAAGAAACAGCGCGCCCAAAAGTCCCGCCAGACCACATTCCAGAAGCCACATCAGGAGCCGAAGCTGCTGGACATTCCGGTAGCGGTAGGCACTCTTCTGCCTCAGCGTCTCTATGACATGCGCCTCACTCAGTTCCCTGCCTGCGGCTTCCACTTCCGGGCGCTCCTCGTTCGGTGACGCGACCATGGTGCCGGTCTGCTTACGGTCCGGACAAAATTCCTGTCCACCGGTCTGCCCCATCCGCTTCACACTGTCCAAAGGTCCGGACTCCCGCACTCCGTTTGGCAGTGCCGCCGCCACAAGCATCGCGGCTATGAGCAAAAGGCAGAGATGGCATTTAAAGAATTCCCCTGATCGGATTGATTTCCTTTGCCTTTGCAAAAATCTCATCATTTTTACTCTCCAGATACTGCTCCAGTCCGCGGACTTCTTCGTCCGTAAAGCCCTCATTCTTCGTTACGCGGCATGCCGGCAATATGGCTTCCGCGACATCCCTTCCCCGCTCAAAACGCACAGACACACAGCGTCTGCCGTCTTTTGCAAAGATACCCGAATGTGTCAGTCTGACTTCTTCTTCCCTTCTCATTCCAATCTCCATTCCGGAACAAAATTACTGCTGTTCCTCCAAAGATCCGTCAAGCACCTGGCTTGGCATCTGATCCCGCAGATAGACCTTTCCATGGTCTTTTCTGCTGTCGTACTCTGCCTGCAGCTGCCGGTTCTTCTCCTTTACTTCCTGCTCAAACTCTCTCGCCGAGAGCAGGATGCATCCGGCTCCGCGGATAATAATCTGCTCCAGCCCGTCGGAAGTGGCAACCGTCACGCGGTATCTCGACGCGTGTTCATGGGCGAAACGCTCAATATACGCGTCCGCCGTCTCCGCCTCCTTCGTGTACACCACATGAATATTGTGATAATCACACGCTTCCGTCTGATGTCCCTCGACACGGTACGCATCGAAGACCACAATCAGCTCACATCTGCGGATTCCCTGATAGTTGCAGAGAATATCCAAAAGCCGCCCGCGCGCGCTATCCATATTCACTCTGGCAAGTTCCGCAAGTTCCTGCCACGCAAAAATCACATTATAACCGTCCACCAGCAGATATTCCACGCCGGCATCCTTCTGCTTCCCACCTCCGGAAGCAGAAACGGGACTGCTTTCTATGATGCGCTTCTTTTTATAGCCGTTCGTTGCGCCGGCATCTTTGTCTTTCTTATTAGCATTGTATGTCCGGTCAAGGATTCTGTCAATCTCTTCCGTGCCGATCCAGGCTTCTTCCTCCCCCGTCTTTGCGTGGAAATTCGCCGCATCCGGCAGCCACTGTCCGGGATACCATTCCTCCCCGCTCTTATCCTGCCCGAGCACCGGCGGCAGGTGCATATAGGAAAACACCTGATCCCACGGCACAATGAATCCTGCTCCGTGCGCACAGAATACGGAATCCGCCGTATTCTCCAGATCACTCTGGGCATCATACCCGATCTGCGCCACCACTTTCTCCGTGTTGTGACAGGGAAAATATCCCTTTAAGGCAACCGAAAGCTTCCCCTCTCCCGCGGTGTATGCCATCACCTCACGCTGGTAATTCTGCATGGTGGACACGGGCGCACTTCCTACAATGCAGCCGTCTGCACTGTAGGTAATCGTTCCCTTCATGCGGTCGATATCATTCATGGCGCGTCCAACCGCTCCTGCCGGAAGCGAGAGTCTGAAATCATACCACGGCTCCAGCAGCACCGTTTCCGCCTGCATCAGTCCCTGACGCAGCGCACGATAGGTTGCCTGCCTGAAATCACCGCCCTCCGTGTGCTTTGTGTGCGCGCGTCCGGCAACGAGTGTGATCTTCATATCCGCAAGCGCCGATCCTGTCAGCACACCGACGTGTTCCTTCTCTCTTAGATGGGTGAGCACCAGCCGCTGCCAGTTGCGGTCGAGCACATCTTCGCTGCAGTCCGTCTCAAATACGAGCCCGCTTCCCGGCTCTCCCGGTTCAAGCAAAAGGTGCACCTCGGCGTAATGGCGGAGCGGTTCAAAATGTCCCACGCCCTCCACCGTACCTGCAATGGTCTCCTTGTATACAATCCTTCCGGCGCCAAATGCAACCTGCACACCGTAGCGCTGACGGATCAGTTCGCTCAAAACCTCGATCTGTACTTCCCCCATCACCTGCACCTGGATCTCTTTTAAGGTCTCATCCCACACAATGTGAAGCTGCGGTTCCTCCTCCTCAAGTTCCCGCAGTCTGGGAAGCATGACTGCCGGGCTTACCTCTTCCGGCAGTATGATCTGATAAGTCAGTACCGGCTCTAACACCGGCAGCCTGGACGCTTTCTCTGCGCCAAGTCCCTCCCCCGGGAATGTGTGAAGCAGACCCGTGACCGCACAGATGCCTCCGGCGCCAACTTCCTCTGCCGTCTCATATTTTTCGCCGGAATAAATGCGGATCTGGTTGATCTTCTCCTCCCCGATGACCTGTCTGACTTTTAAGCTTCCACCGGTCACTTTTAAGTAGGTCAGGCGGTTTCCCTGCGCATCCCGTGCAATCTTAAATACCCGCGCGCCGAATGTCTCCCCGCAGGCCGGGATACTGGCATACCGGATAAAGTCCGCCAGAAACTCCTTCACCCCCTGCATCTTGAGCGCAGATCCGAAATAGCACGGAAACAGCTTACGTTCCCGGATCAGCTTTCTGATCTGCTCCGTTCCGACCGCTTCCCCTGCCAGATACTGCTCTAAGACCTGCTCATCGCACACCGCCACATTTTCCGCAAAAGCCGCGCTCTCCTGATCCGAAAAATCCACGCAGTTCTCATGCAGTTCCTTTTTCAATTCCAGGAGCAGCGCCTCCTGATCCGTTCCCGGCTGGTCCATCTTGTTCACGAACAAAAACACCGGCACCTCATACTTCGCCAGAAGCCCAAACAGCGTCCTCGTATGCGCCTGCACACCGTCCGCCCCGCTGATGACAAGAATCGCGTAATCCAATACCTGAAGCGTCCGCTCCATCTCCGCCGAAAAATCCACATGCCCCGGCGTATCTAAAAGCGTGACCGTCTCCTCCGGCAGCTTTAATACCGCCTGCTTGGAAAAAATGGTGATTCCTCTCTCCTTCTCAAGCGCAAAGGTATCCAGAAACGCATCCTTGTTGTCCACGCGGCCCGCCCTGCGGATCATTCCGCTCTCATAGAGCAGTGCCTCCGATAAAGTTGTCTTCCCGGCATCTACATGTGCCAGAACTGCTGCTGCAATATTCGCTTTGTCACTCACGTTCTCCGGTTCCTTTTCCTACAAACTGATTCTTCTGTAACGGTTGATGCATGCAAAAATCTCCTGTGCCCTCGGCATTGCCAGCCCGCACGGCACATAGCTGCTCTCCGTCACCGCGGCAAGTCCGTGCTCCTCCACATACTGCATCAATAGGGAAACGCTCTCTCTTAGGGTGCGCTTTCCGTTGAATACATGGATCTCGGCATACTTTAAAAAGTAGGCGAGCGCCGCGAGCTGTTCCGTATCCGCCAGCTGCTCGACATAGCGCACATCGATCGTATCGCGGTTGATGGAGATGCCGTCGCGTCCCATCGTCTTTAGCTTCATGCGGGCATCTTCCTTAAATGCACGGTCCGGCCGCACCGCACGCTCAAACCCCGGAGCCGCCTGCTTCGGCGGTTTCACCTCCGGCAGCGGGAATCTGCCCGCTTCCTCCTTCGCAAATGCGGTGATCTCCTGCGGTTTGTAACGGTTCATCTGGACAATGCAGTCTGCCACATGAAAATAGGAGCCGGAACTTCCCGCCACCAGAATCGTGGAGATACCGTACTGTTCATACAGCTCCCTGATACGGTCGATAAACGGCGTGATCGGCTCATCCTCGCGGTTTACCACCCTCTGCATCAGCTCGTCGCGGATCATAAAATTGGTTGCACTCGTATCCTCATCGATGAGGAACGTCTCTGCTCCCGCCTCCATGGCCTCCACCACATTGGCAGCCTGGGAGGTGCTTCCACTCGCATCCTCCGTGCGAAAGGCACTCGTATCCTTTCCGTTCGGAAGATCGTTGATGAACATGGAAATATCCACCTTTTTGATGCTTCTTCCGTCCTCCGCGCGGATCTTCATCGCCGTATCATCGGTAATGACATACTCCCTGCCGTCCCCGGCGATATGGTTGTACACGCCAAGCTCCAGCGCCTTAAGCAGCGTGGATTTGCCGTGGTATCCGCCGCCGACGATGAGTGTGATTCCTTTCTTTATTCCCATGCCCTGTATCTTTCCCGCATGCGGCAGCACAAAGCTTACCTTCATGGATTCCGGCGCCGTAAACTTCACGGCGTCCTTCATCGGTCTGCCGGACACGCCGGATTCACGCGGCAGGATGGATGCATCCGCCACGAACGCCACCAGCCCCTGCTCCTTTAAATGATCCCTGATATACTGCTGATCCTCCGCGAGATCCGCCGCACGGTACACCGCCTTTTCATCCAGTGCCTTATAAAACAGGCTGTGTGATACACATTCCGGAAGAAACGTAAAGAAGATTTTCTCCAGTTCTCTTGCATTGACGGTTCTCCCGTTGGCAGGGAATCCCACCTCAAAGCGAAGCACCAGATCGCCCTTTGCCTCATCCATCTGGCATGCGGTGCGCTCCAACACTTCCTGTCCCGGGCGGCTCACCGCCAGAAGTCCGCTCTTTCCGGAGCCTTTTGCCTTGAAAGACACGCGCTCAAGTTCCCGCCCGAACTGACGCAGCAGATAGTCGCACACTGCCAGCCTGCGGCATTTCATCCGGTAGAGATCCGCCGGGAACTTCGCTGCCCCTCCCCTGACATGGACGCTCACCTTCGACGGTGCGGCAAACGGATCTCCCTGCACATGGTCGATCGACAACACATAATTGCCGAAATCGTAGCTTCCTCTCGTATCCTTGTAAGCCGGATAACTCTTATGATCAATTCTCTGTAACAGATTTCTAAGTTCATTCTGTGACTGCATCTTTTTATTCCTTCTTATATTCCTTTTATATTCTTTCTGCGAAATCGTCAGTTGTCCCGGCGCAGCTCCGACAACAGCTCCGCTCGTCTCGTTCCAATTAAAAGCTGTTTGTTGTATGTCAGATAGCGCTCGCAGGTATGCTCGGAGAGAAACCTTGCGGACTCCGACGTAATCGTGAGCTCCGTGACAAACACCACCATCTCCTCACCGTTCTCAAACGCCTGCTCCATAAAGTCAAACGCGTGCTCCAACGCCGCGCCCGCCGCTTCCTCGGTCTGCACCAGTACCTCCCGCTGCCGGTCAAATCCCACTTTTGCCGCTTCAAAACAGCTCTGTGTCGAATCTTTTGTCACTTCCTGCTGCGCCGCTTTTAATTTTTCCAGTAAAAGTTTCTCCCGCTTTGCCTCCTCGCGGGTATAAGCGTCATTTGCAATCTGCCGCAGCATCTCCTGCTCCCGCTCTGCGACAAGCGTCCGGTAACATTCCGCCGGATCTGCGGCTGTCTCCACCTGGCTGCGGTACTCTTTTAAAAAGGCATACCACGCATCCGTCAATGCCCGCTCTGACGCTGCCCTGCCGAAAAACGCCGCCAGACCGTCCAGCAGCAGGTGTACCACCGAGAGCCGCTCATCAAACGCCGCCGCATAGATGCGCGCGTAGATCTCCGGTCTGACGCAGCCGTCCAGAATCTGCGGAATGCCGTAGTCATCCTGATATTTGCGGTAGAGATCCAGATACGCCGCCACATCCTCCGCCACATCGGCGTGATGGATATATTCCCGGATCACCTGCTCGTCCACCAGAAAACCGAGCTTCTCATAGACCGCCATCAGATTGGAGAGATCCTCCCATCCTCGCGCCGTCACAAACTGCATGCCGTCCACATCCGCCTCCACGCGGTAAAAGTTGCCGGGGCGAAGTTCCAGGTAGCTTAAGATCGCTCCGCTGATGTGCTGTGCCCTCGCATACTCCTTCCAGACCCTGTAATCCGCCTCCACGGTCATATAGCGCACACGGTCGAGGGTTACCATATCAAAATCGCGCACGGATTTGTTGTACTCCGGCGGATTGCCCGCCGCCACAATCACCCATCCCTCTGGTATCTTCTGGTTGCCGAAGGTCTTGCACTGTAAAAACTGCAGCATCGTCGGCGCAAGCGTCTCAGACACACAGTTGATCTCATCGATAAACAGGATTCCCTCCCGCTGCCCGCTGTCACGAATCCTGCGGTATACACTGGCGATGATCTCACTCATCGTGTACTCCGTCACAGAGTAGGTCTTCCCCGCGAATTCCTCCTCCCGGATGAACGGCAGTCCGACGGCGCTCTGTCTTGTGTGGTGCGTGATCGTGTATGCTACCAGCCCGACCCCGAGTTCTCTGGCGATCTGCTCCATGATCTGTGTCTTGCCGATGCCCGGAGGTCCCATCAGAAGCACCGGTCTCTGCCGGATCTCCGGAATCTCATAATCCCCCGCCTCATCCTTCTTTAAGTATGCCTCCACGGTATGTTTGATCTCATTTTTTGCCTGCCTGATATTCATATCTGTGTCCCTTTTTATCTCTTAAAATTCAAAAATGACCGCGGGAATACTCCCTGCAGCCACTTCACATGCACTGTCTTTTGCCGGTTCCCTGCAATTATAAATATTCTATGTTCCGCTACAGGAAAAGTCAATAACTTTACCCGCAAAAGGTTTCGTTACCTGTTGCATTTCAAAAACAAATGTGGCATAATACATATTGTTCGGGCGAAAGATTTTTGATATCGTCTGAATCAGAATCCGGGGATATAGCTCAGCTGGGAGAGCGACGCGTTCGCAACGCGTAGGTCAGGGGTTCGAGTCCCCCTATCTCCATCTTTTTTTATGTTTTTAAAGAAATGTCCGGCAGCAGACGCTGCCGGACATTTCTGTCTCTCTTATCTTCAAACGGGTCTCTTGTACGGCTTTGATCCGCCTACATTTCCAGCACGTCGTCCGCAATGCCCATCGTGGACTTCCGGTGTGACACCATCAGAATTGTTTTGTCCGCACATTCCTCTTTCAGGCTGCGCAGAATCATACCCTCGTTTAAGCTGTCAATGTTGCTGGTCGGTTCATCGAGGAACAGGATGTCTGCATCGTGCAGAAAGGCGCGCGCAATTCCGAGACGCTGCCGCTCTCCTCCCGACAGGGAGCTCCCCAGCTCCGCGATCTTCGTCTCATAACCGTCCGGCAGACTCATGATAAGATCATGGATGGACGCCGCCCGCGCCGCCCGCTCCAGCTCCTCCTCTGTGGCATCCTCTTTTGCCACCTTAAGGTTCTCCGCCACCGTGTCATGGAACAAAAACATCTCCTGCGTCACATAGGAGATACCGCCGCGCAGCGCCGCTGTATTGATCTCTCCGATCTTTGTTCCGTCGTAGGCAATCACTCCCTCATCCGGCTCGTAGAACCGCATCAGAAGCTTCAACAAGGTCGATTTTCCGCAGCCGCTCTTTCCGAGAATGCCGTGAATCCGCTTTTCCGTAAAATCCGCCGTAAAATCCCGCAGCACGCCGCGTCCGTCTTCTTCCCCGCTCTCCTGCGTGTTCGCGTAGGCAAAGGACACATGGTCGCAGTGTATATTCTGACCGCACGTCTCCTCTTTTCCGGTCACTTCCTCCACGAGCGGTTTTTCCTCCAGGATATCCAGCACACGGTTTCCGCTCGCCAAGGTGTGGTTTAAATTATTTGACAGCGCCGAGAGTGCTGCTGTCGGTCCGAAGGAGCTTGCGAGCGCGATCACCGCAATCACCGCCCCGCTTCCCGGGATGCTGCCGTTTTCTGCAAGCGTTCCACCCACGAGCGCCGCAAGCACACCCGCAAAGAGAATCACACCGTCGGTGATCACGCGCTGTAAGTTCTCCCCCCGCTTTAATGCGCCGTTGACCGTCTCCAGATGTCCGGTCTGCTCCGCCATCTTAGCGATGCGTGCCTCCTGCTGTCCGTACTGCAGCGTCTCCTCAAGGCCGTAAAGGTTGTCCAGCACACAGGTATTCAAAGCGCCGAATGCCTCCCGGTATTCCTTGCCGCCGGCAGCTCCGATCCGTCCGTTGACAACCGGAATCACGGCTCCGACAAGCACATAGAAGAAAAGTGCCAGCACTCCGAAAACGGGATGTATCCTTCCTAAGAAGATCGTCATAACCACCGATGTGATGACCGCGATTGCGATCGGCGAGATCGTGTGTGCATAAAACACCTCGAGAAGTTCGATATCGCTGGTGATAATCGAGATCAGGTTGCCCTTTTTCGCGCCGTCCAACTTGGCCGGTGCCAGTCTGCGCAGGGAATCAAACACCTGATGCCGGATGCGCGCTAAAAGTTTAAACGCGATATAATGATTGCTCGCCTGCTCTGCGTAACGCAGGATTCCGCGCGCCACCGCGAAGCAGACAAGCAGCGTAAAGATCACGGAAAGCCTCATTCCACTGTATACACCGGTCACGGTAAGCAGTGCATAGCCTCCGAGGATTGTTAAAAACGTCGCCATCAGATTGCCCGCACAGCCCATCAGAATCGCCAGACACATGATGCCAAGCAGCGGCTTTATCATCCCGATCAGCCCGCACATGACGGCAAATCCGCTTCTCTGCTTTTTATTTTGATTGTCTTTGTTCTGCTTCATTACACCGTCACCTCCTTCTGCTGTGTGCCCGCATAGGATTCCAGTTCCTGCTGCGCCTCATACAGCCTGCAGTAATATCCCTGCCGCTGCATCAGCTCCTGATGTGTGCCGTGCTCTGCGATCCCTTCCGTCCCCGCCTGCAGCACGAAGATCTCATCCGCCACTGTGACATTGGCAAGGCGGTGTGAGATCAGAAGCACCGTCTTTTCACGGGCAAGCCCGCGGACGACTTCCATAATCCGGTTCTCACTCTCCACGTCAATGTTGGATGTCGCCTCGTCAAAAATATAGATATCGCTGTCATGCAGCAGCGCCCGCGCCAGCACCAGACGCTGCTTCTGCCCGCCGGAAAGGTTTGCCGCGCGCTCCTCAAGCTGCATGGCAAGTCCGCCCTTCTCCCGGATCGTCTTTAGCAGGTCCACTCTTAAAAGCGCATCCTCCATCTCTTTTTGCGTGGCATCTGCCTTTCCCATCCGAAGGTTGTCCTCCACGGTTCCCGCAAAGAGATAGCTGTCATGGCGCACTCTTGTCACCTTCCGGTAAAGCGCCTCCGCCGTAAGCTCTGTGACCGGCACTCCGCCGATCGTAACACTGCCGCCCTCCTTTGGACGGTTTTCCCCCATCACAAGCGACGCAATCGTACTTTTTCCACAACCCGATTCACCGACCAGCGCGACAAAACGTCCTTCCGGCACGGAGAAATCCACATCGCGCAGCACCGGGGCATCCGGTGTGTACGCAAAATTCACATGGGAAAAGCAGATCTCATTGCCCTGCGTTTTCTGCACAGTTCCATGCTCTGGTACCGGCGTGTCCAAAAACCGGAAAATCTTGTCCGCAGCGGCATTTCCATTCATCGCAATATGGAAGAAGGAACCGAGCAGACGCAGCGGAAGGAAAAACTCCGCCGAGATCATAATGATAAAAAAGCACTCTGCAAATGTGACCGCTCCCGCCCGGTATTCAAGCACGCTTAAGATGATGCCGAGCGCCGCTCCGCCGTAGGCAACCAGATCCATCACGCTGATCGAATTCAACTGCATGATGAGTACACGCATGGTCACTTTGCGGAACTTTTCCGCCTCCTCATCCATCTTCTTCGCATAGCGCCCGTCCGCCTGATAAATCTTTAACGTGACAAGTCCCTGCAGATTTTCCAGAAAGGAATCGCCGAGTTCCGTGTAGGTTCCCCAGTATTTTGCCAGCAGCTTCTTGGCAAACTTCTGTACCGCCACAATCGACACCGGAATGAGCGGTACGCAGAGCAGCAGCACTGCCGCCACCTTGATACTCATGGTGCCAACAATCACAAACAAGGTCAGCGGCGCCAGCATGCTGTAAAAAAACTGCGGCACATATTTTCCGAAGTAGATCTCAAGCTGATCCACTCCCTCCGTCGCGATCTGCACCGCCTCCGAGGTCGCCACCGCCTCCCGGTAAGCCGCCCCGAACTCCATCATCTTCTCATAGATCCGGTCGCGCAGTCTGCGCTTCACCTGCGTGGACGCAAGATAGGACATCCGGTTTGCCGCACTCGTCGCCGCGATCCGCACAAAAAGCGCCGCCGCAAATACGATAAGCAGCACTCCGTCGGACGGGGAGGTCGTGAGGCTCTCCCCTTTTACAATTCCGGATATTCTCCCGACATACGCTGCCAGCACATACATAAGCGCCACATTGGCAAGAAGCGCCGCCCACTGCATGATAACCATTCCCGCCACGTATTTCCGGTTATCGGAAAATTCCTTTAACAGTCTTTTATGAAACATGTTTCTCTCCCTTTTCCCTTGTACTGATCTCTTTCTGCTTTTTCTTATTCCGAAGTGTGATATGCACATGCCGGATGGCAAGCAGCGGATGCACAAACAACATCCTTGGTCCCGCATACTTCATCACTTCACGGATTTTCTCCTGCATCTCCTTCGAATAACAGTGCACCTTACAGGCACTGCAGAACGTCTTCGTCTCCATAAACGGGCATTTTTCCGTGCGAAGATCGGCGTACGCCTGCAGCTGGCAGCACGCCTCGCAGAGTTCTCCCCGCTTCGTCCCGTGCACTCCGCGGCAGTAGATGCCGATCATGCAATCCACGGTCTCTTTCTCCCCCGCACGCTTCTGTTCTATCTCCTGCGCCGTCATTTTCTCCATTCCCTAGTCCTCACTTCTCTCCTTTAAAATCTGTTCCATTATCCCGGCGCACTTTGGTTCAAACCTTGTATTTTCCCGCTCCTTTATCTTGCCTCTCACCATTTCCGTACTCTCGCCCCAGCGTAGATGGCGGTCCGCATAGTCCGCCACCGCGAGGATCTGCGCGAGCACCGGTATCTCATTGCCGCACTTTCCCGCCAGATAACCGCTGCCATCATAGTTCTCCCGATGATAGTACACGGCCTCCGCGATTGTATCCGCCACCTGCAGTTCGCTGATCATATCATAGCCCATCTTCACATAAGTCTGGAACACACCGTACTCCTCATCCGTCAGGTTCCGTCTCTGGATCAGTTCGTCTGGAATGCCGATCATTCCAATCTCGTGCAGAAGACCTGCCTGATAAGCCCCGGACACCATATCCTCCGGAAGATCCAGTCTTTTTGCAATCTCTTTTGCGTATTCCGCCACCTGCCTGCAGTGTTCCTCCTCACCGGGAATCTTCGCGCCCAGCGCGCGGCACATCGCATTCATCACACGCATGGACATTCCCCACAGCTTTTCCTTTTCCTCGCGCACGCGCCGCTCCAGCCGTTCCTGCCGTCTCTGCTTCTCCACCCAGTAATGCTGGATGGAGTACATTAACAGATATGCCATGAACACAAAGCACACATACAGATAAGGAAAACGCAGTGCCACATTCTTCCCGTAGATATCTTCCGCGGAAGCATTCAGGTCGAACCGGAAGCACAAAATCATCGCCGCAAGATAGAACAGATTGATGACAAAACTGTTGCGGATTCCTAAGATAAATACAATTCCGCAGGAAAACAGCATCGGGAACAATACACTGAAGTACCCAATGCTCGCGTGGTAATACACATAAAAAATCGGAATGCTGAGCAACGTGAATGTCACCACATCGATCCATCTGCGGTAATGCCTCCGACAGACCGCAATATTGCCAAAAAGCAGCGCCACCATGATCCCCAACGCAATCAGATAGGATGCCCTGACACCGTAAAATATGCCGTTCAAAATACTGATTGCCCAGATAAATCCGAAAACAATTTTCATCCAAAGTGCCAATTCCCTGTCCTCATAAGGAGCATTGACCGTATCCCAGAAGTTCTCTCTTATTCTCTTTGCTTTTGTCTCTGCGTTCTTCATCCTTTATACCGTAATCCTGCCTTCCTCGATCAATGCAACAACCGCCTGCGCCACTCCGGCGTCAAACTGTTTCCCGGCTCCCTTTCGGAATTCGCCGATAATGTAATCCCTGTCACAGTGCTTTCTGTAACAGCGATTGGAATTCATCGCGTCTAACGCATCCGCCGCACTGATAATGCGGACCATCTCCGGAAGCTCCTCCCCGTGCATGCCATAAGGATAGCCGCTTCCGTCGTACCGCTCGTGATGGTATGTCGCGCCCAGATCCGCCTGCGGCAAAAACTCCAGACCGGATAAGATCTCTCTGCCCCAGACCGTATGTTTTTTCATCACCTCGTACTCTTCATCCGTCAGCCGTTCCGGCTTATTTAAAACGGCGTCCGGCACAGCGATCTTGCCGATGTCATGAAGCAGACCGCTGCGGTAGATCAGTTCCAGTTCCTCCCCTGATGCGCAGCCTCCCCGCATATAATCCGCGATCAGCCTGGAATACTCCGCCACACGCTGGGAGTGTTCTCTCGTGTAACGGTCCTTGGCATCGATCAGCTGGCTGATCGCCGTGACTGAGTGAATCATCAGATTCTTCGTGCCCGCAACCGCCTCCTGCACCTCATTCTCCAGATTTTCCTCATTCTGGCGCTGCCGGATCTGATAATTTTTGTAAAAAATATCCATCGCCACATCCATCAGGCAGAATCCCCAGTAAAAAATCGGATAGAACACCCGATAATCCCTCGGATAATCATACCTTAATATATCCGCAAGCGGCGTCCAGAAAAAAGTCATAATCATCAGACCAAATCCGATGCACACCGGCGCCCCAAATGGCATTCCAAGCGGAACCAGCGTGATAACCGGCAGCAGCAGATACCACAGCAGGGAAAAGCCGTCATTCGCACCCGCGTACAGAATGGCAGCCGCCAGCAGCAGGAACAAAAAGACCGCAATCCGACACACGAGAACCACCTTCTGGAACCGCCGGATTACAAACACCGCCGTCACGCTCACAATTCCCACGACCAGTGTCACAATTCCGATGACATACTTTCCCAGCCGGAAATTCTCAATGTCAATCAGAAACAACACCACCGCAAAGATCAGCATGACCCCCTGCAGTGCCCCAACATCCATGCCGGTTGTCTTCTCATACCGGTACACTCTTTTTATCGTATCTACCGCTCCCCGAAACAGCTTCATTTGTCTCCCCGCTCCTTTTATCCGCCGAATTAGTTTATCCTAACTATTTTCTTCTTGTCAAGCATCATTTTCATATCTTTTATTCTACCAAATCCCACTTCACATGTACAGCGGAGCATTTTATGGGGCTGCCGCAATAAGCATATTACGCTTTGCTCTGATAAGTAATATTATTAGAAACAGATATTTAAAAGTTCCAGATAAACATGCGGCAACAAATTCTGAACGCAAAATCCGGTATTTCTAACCATGCCGCAGATGACATCTGTGATGATCCATGTCTTTCCAAGTTTGGAGCACTCCACGGACTGTGTCCACAAGCCGGCAGACAATTTGTAGGACTTTTGTGTGTGTCCCTTATGGCACCTCTGAACAAAACATAACCGCGCGAAGCCGCTGTCTGAGTCGGCATCTGCCATATTTTCAATAGCAGATGCCGGCGAGTTCGGTTCGCGCGGTTTTATATTGTCTGTGAAGAGGTGCCATTAGGGACACCAGAAAGTCCGCCCATTGTCTGTGGCTTGTCGGACACACTCCGGGAGTTTTCAAACGTGGCAAAGACACGGAATGGGATGCCAACTGCGGCATGGAAGAAATACGTGAATTTTGCTTCAAAGAATTTGCCGCCGTCTGTTTATTCTGGAACTTTTTTGTGCTCTACTATTCTAATAATATTACTTATCACCCCAAAGAGGTCTATGCTTATCGCGGCAGCCCCATAAAAAACTCCGGCAGACTCTTACGAATCCGCCGGAGTTACTCTCTTTGAGGTTTTACAGTTCTTTTTCAAAGAATGCCTTCATTGCTGCAACAGCCGCATCCTCATCCGCGCCGTCCACGTTGACGGTCACTGTCTCGCCCTGCTTTACGCCAAGCGCCATCACTGCCATCACTCTGGTAGCGTCCACTTCCTTCTCACCCTTCTTGATGGTGATCTTGCTGGTGAAGTTCTTTGCCTCTTTTACCAGAAGACCTGCCGGTCTTGCGTGAATTCCAAGTTCGTCTTTTACGGTGTAATCGAATGTTTTCATGTTTTCCATTTCCTTTCTTTTTTTAATTATGTGGCTTTTATTTACTCCATTCCGACAACGCGCTCACGCACCGGAAGTACCATCGCAGGTGATACGGACAATTCGTCGATTCCCATCGCAACGAACTGTTCCGTCAATGTTGTATCTGCGCCGAGTTCCCCGCAGATTCCTGCCCAGATACCCTCCTTATGCGCACTGTCGATGACCATCTGAATCATCTTAAGCACTGCCGGATGGTGGGAATCATAGAACATATCAAGCTTTGCATTCTGTCTGTCGATTGCCAGTGTATACTGTGTCAGATCGTTGGTTCCGATACTGAAAAAATCCACTTCCTTTGCCAGTTCATCGGCAATGATGACCGCCGCCGGTGTCTCGATCATAATACCGAATTCCACCTTGCCATACGGAATCTTCTGTGCATCAAGTTCTGCACGGATCTCCGCCATGATCTCCTTGACCTTCTGTACCTCCCAGACGGAAATAATCATCGGCACCATAATGGCAATGTTGCCGAACGCACTCGCACGGTACAGCGCACGAAGCTGTGTCTTAAAAATCTCCGGGCGGTCCAGGCAGATGCGCACTGCGCGGTAGCCGAGCGCCGGGTTATCCTCTTTGTCCAGATTAAAGTAGTCAATCTTCTTATCCGCACCGATATCCAACGTACGGATGATAACTTTTCTGCCGCCCATCATCTCCGCTACGCTCTTGTATGCGGAAAACTGTTCCTCCTCCGTCGGATAATGGTCATTCTGCAGATATAAGAATTCACTGCGGAACAGTCCGATTCCCTCCGCATCATTCATTAACGCCGCGCCAACGTCGCCGATGCCGCCGATATTCGCGTACAGCTTAATGGATTTGCCGGATTTTGTTGCGGTCGGCTTGCCCTTCAATGCCGATAACAGTTCTTTGCGTTTGCTCTCGTCTTCTTTCTTCTTCTGATACTCCGCCAGAACGCTCTCCTCCGGCTCAATGATGATTTTGCCTGCCATGCCGTCCACAATCGCCATTTTGCCGTCCATGCCGTCCGCTACCGGCGTACATACCAGTGCAGGAATGTTCATCGTGCGGGCAAGGATTGCGGTGTGGGAATTCGTCGATCCCTCTCTCGTCACAAATGCCAGCACCTTGGAACGGTCAAGCTGGATCGTCTCGCTCGGTGCCAGATCATCCGCCAGAATGATCGCCTGCTCCATCTCCATGGACTGCGCGCCGCTGCCGTGATGCAAAACGGCGATCAGACGCTCGGAAATATCCTTGACGTCCGCCGAACGCGCCTTCATGTACTCATCATCCATGCCGGCGAACATCGCCGCGAAGTTGTCCCCTGTCGTGGCAACGGCAAACTCTGCATTGACCTCCTGTGTCGTGATAATGTTGCGGATGGAATCGCAGTAATCCTCATCGTCCAGCATCATCTGATGTACCTCGAAGATCGCCGCATTGTCCTCTCCGACTTCCTTTACCGCTTTGTCGTAGAGTGCTCCCAGCTCCTCCATGGCGACTTTTTTCGCCTCCTCAAAACGCGTGCACTCAGCTGCGGTATCATCAACATGTGATCTTCTCACCGCGCTGCTCTTCTTGGCAAACTCCCGAATCGGGCCGATTGCGATTCCGCTAAAAGCGGTTTTTCCCTCGATGCAAATCATATGCGTTCTCCTTTCATTCTTCGCTTATTCATCTAATCCACGCAGTGTGTTCTCTACCTGTTCCAGTATGTGTGCGGCATTTCCCGCGGCATAGTCCCCCGGCGCAATGGCAAGCACCGGCAGATTTCCGCACTCCGCCGCAATCTTTTCCCTGCGGTATGCGATCTGCGGTCCCAGAAGGATCACATCATACCCCGTGCAGTATTCCTTGTAGGCATGTACCCCGACAGCCTTCACTTCCAGTGGAAGCTGCTCCTTTTTTGCATACTTTATCAGTTCCCCGCGCAGAATGTCGGTCGACATTCCCGCGCTGCAGACAAGTAATATCTTCATTGACTGCCTCCTTTTGTCTCCCCAAGCGCACGGTAGACATCCACGATCTCCTCCGCAAGCTCCTGCGCCAGCGTCGCCATCATAAAATGGTCCTGCGCGTGCGCCACCAGCAATCCTCCGTCTGTCTGCTGTCCGCCCGCCTCTCTCACCAGAAGCTCCGTGTGCACCTTATGTGCCTCCGTGGCATAGCGTTCCGCCTCATCCAACTGCTCCGCGGCTCCGCCAAAATCAAATGCCTTTGCTCTGTGAATCGCTGCAAACGCGCAGCTTCTCGCCGCACCTGCCTTCGCAATGATCTCCATCGCCGCCTCTCTTTGCCGTTCTGTCTCATCGATTTCATCCATTCTGCCCACCTCCGTGACCGCCTCTGTCTTATTCCTGAATCTGCATCAATATGGAAATGATGTTCGCCATCTCGTCATCGGAAAAAATCATGTGGAATTTCCGCTCGACCGGCGCTACATATTTTCGCAGATCCCGGTATACCCCGTGATACTTCTGCACAATTTCCTCGCGGTGCGGATTCTCTATGGAAACGCCCCTTCCCGCAATCCGGTTGACTGCGCAGGCAATGTGCATCACAAGCCCTGTCTTGGTATCTAACGACATCGGGTATTTTCCCTCAATCTGCTCCGCCAGTTCCATGAGCGCCTCCTTTAAGCGGCCGATGTCCACATATTCCAGATGATCGCCCAGACAGCGGAACATTTCATCAAAATCAACCTCCGCCTTTTCCATGCGCTGTGTGCGCAAAAGCTCCGGCAGACGCTCCACCGGCACCGCCAGCACATCCGCCGCTGACAGAAACGGAATCGCCAGAATGTCCGGATCATACGTTCCGATAATACACAGGATCACTGCTCCCTGCATAAGTTCCAGCAGTTTTTCCCGCAGCAGGTTCCGGTCCGATAAGGATAAGGCAATCACCTCCGCGTCCGTGCAGGCTTTATGCTGGATGAGATACTGCTTCATCTGCAGCGCAACACCCTCACTTGTGGTGCAGAGCGTAACGATTACTTTTTTTGGGGAATGCCACAGCGCCCCGAGCGACTCTGCCGCCATCCGGTAAACCCGGTCCACCCCATCGGCGATTGCCGCCCCCTTCGACCACTCCATTCCGAATCTTGTGACCGGAAGCGCTACCGCGCGGAGCTGTGTTCCTGTCTCGCAGGAAATTGTATACAACATCTGCTGCAATACCTTCTGGTCATACACGGCAAGGACTCCCGCCCCTCTATCGATCGCGAGCAGTTTTTGCCGCAGCAGCTCGTAGGTCTGTTCATCCTTCTGTTCGTAAGGAATGTCAACGGCATACACGTTTCCGCGGTGAAGCTGCTCCTCGATGGTATCTGAGAGTGCCCGCGCGACTCCCTGTCCGTAAAAGACAAATAAAAGTACCGGCGACGGTTCGTCCGTCCGGATCTGTGGCTCGCTGACCTGCGTCTCCTCGGCAGGCGGCATTTCCGGTGCAAGTACCGTCACGCCCCCTTCCTGATAGAAATAGCGCATCTGCGGTTTTACCAGCGCATCCACCGCCTCCTTGTCCGCGCGGTAGTTTAAGAATCCCTTGCGCACAGACGGATCAAAGTCGCTGATGTAGAGGTGAAGTTCTCCCCCGTGATCCATGTAGTCCCGCAGATAAGCATTCATGCAGGCTTTCCGGATCTGTGTCTTTAAGGTCAGTATCTCCTTTTCACAAGGGAACAGCATCAGGCAGGTGAGCACCTCGGACTCCAGCGTGATCGTGCGCTTCGTTCTGCATGCCTCCGCCACCAGAAAATGTTCCAGCAGCTTCCGCCGCTCTGGAAGCGGACGCTCCGTAAGGGACGGGAGCCTTATCTCCGCCAGCACGTGGTCTTCCAGCAGGGAAATCACATCCAGCGCCTTGTCGTCGCAGGAGAGAAAAATCATCGGCAGTTCCCGCGCATCCTCCGCCTCCACAAAACAGCGGAGCAGCTTGCGTCTGACGTTCACCGACAGGAACTGTACCTTATGTAAAAACAGGATTCCCGTGGCTGCCTCCGCGAGCATTCCTCCCTGCACGCCGTCTCCGAACAGTTCTGCGATCGTTGCCGCATCGTCCGCTCCGAAATCCATGCAGTCACACATTACAAACGGCGCCTGTTCCGCAACCAGTCCCTGCTGTACGGCAGCTTTGTGCATCACTTCCGCCATGTATTTTCTGCCGCTTCCCTCTCTTCCGATCAGAAGGACATTCAGTCCGCGGTGCGGATACAAAAGTGCCGCCCTGGCAAGCTGAACGGCGTATTTTAAACTGCCGTCATATCCCACCAGTTCCCGGAACGCTCCCTCCTCATCCGCAAACGCTTCCGTCAGCGAATATAAGACCGGCCGACTGCTGCTCTTTTTTACCCTGCCTTCCCGGAGGAGTTCGCCCAGTGCAGTGCTGACGTTGGTGCGCTGCATTCCGAGTGCCTCTGCGATCTCATTAGTAGAGATCCCGTGATTGGCATTCACGGAGCTGTGGAGTTTTACAAATTCGTATATCTGCTCTCTGTTTCCCTTCATATGGTTCCTCATAAGAAATCGCTGATCTCTTCGATACGCTTACTATATGTTTTTTCTTTCTGACTGTCAATTTCACATAGTGTATAAATTTTGTATCCTTCATCTATACTCATTTTCATACAAAATGCTTTCTTTTTCAACTCTCTTTTTGTCTGTTTTTTCCAATAATCCGCTTCTTTTCTTCCTGTCGCTTCTTTCTCCGCTTATTTAGTGTATATGTTTCTGCTGATCATATACACTTAGTGTATAAGTTTTTTCTTTTTTTACATTTTTAAAGATTTTGAAAAAAAGAACCCGTGAGAACATCTCCGCAATTCAGATATGTTCTCACGGGTTCTTATGATAATTTCAAGGTTATATTTTGATGTTTCTTGAAGGAAAAATGGCACCGTTTCTAGTACAGATTGCAGCGCCCGCGCTCCTCGCGCTCCATATCACGCACATACTGCGCCTGATATTCCATCGTGATCTCACGAAGTTCCTTGATTCCCTCAATATAAGGCAGATACATATCATACCCGTCCATGGCATCATCGCATCCTAACTCACTGTATCCCAGGGAATCTTTTACGATCTGCTCCCGCTGTTCTCTTGTTGTATTTTTGATCAGATATTCTTCCATGTTTTTCTCCTTATTCTAAAAAGTCAGACGCATTTCATACCACACAGCGCCTCCGTGTTCCGATCCGGATACCCCCTCATTCCGGTAGCCGAACTGCCCGTAAAACGAAAGCAGCCTCTCCTTACAGGTCAGCACCAGTCCCTTTTTCCCCTGTGACTTTGTATCCGCAATTACCCTGCGCATCAGCGCTGCCGCATATCCCTTTCCCTGCTCTGCGGGGTCCGTCGCCACACCAAAGATCATCTGCCACGCACCATCCTTGCTGTGCATATCGGCATGTTCATACATCGCGTCGGTCAGATGCTCCTCGTCGGTTGCCATGCCGTTAATCATGGATACCAGTTTTTCATCCTCGTAGAGCAGCCAGAAATGATCAGGAAAACTTGCCAGCCGATCGAAAAATGCCGCTCTCCCCGCCGCTTCCGCCGCAGGAAAGCACTTTGCTTCCAGCTCTGTAACCGCCTTTAAGTCCTCCATTGCCGCATGTCTTATGATCATCTTCTCTTCCTCCCTGCGCCGTTCTCTTATCAGAACACATTATAAGCGCCTTCTTCGCCCAGTGCAAGTAAAGCCTTTTCACTTTACGTGAAATATCCGCAAAAATAAGGCTGTCGCATGTAGCAGATGTTATCCCTTTCAGCGATAAGTGATATTACAGGAAGCACATGATACAGATTTCGGCTGGAACTGCAGATGGAACATTCGTTGAAAAAAATGGGTGTATTTCTTCCAGCCGGATGACTGCATCTGATTCCGTGTTTCTTCCACGTTTGGACAATCTGACGGGTCCATGTCCGACACACCCGAGACAATGGGCGGACTTTCTGGCAGCACTAACTGTGCTCCCTCATAGACATTATTAAACCGCGCGAACAGAACTCGCTGCTATCAGCTATTGAAATTAGGGCAGATAGCAGCTCAAACATCTGCTTCGCGCGGTTATGTTATATTACGGGAGCACAGGTAAGTGCTGCACAAAAGTCCTACAAATTGTCTCTGGGGTGCGGACATGCACCCTAGGATTGCTCCAAACTTGGAAAGACACGGATCATCGCAGATGCAGTCACCGGCTGGTTAGAAATACCGCATTTTTTGAACAGAATGTTCCGTAGGTATTCCAACCGAAATCGTAGTGGCATACTTCTCATAATATCACTTATCGCTGAAAGCCAACGATTCCTCTAATGCGACAGCCGCATTTTTGCAGAATTCTATTTCACGTAAACGGGAAAAGTGCTTTCACAGCCGGATACAGCTTCCGGAATTCCTGATAGCGCGCCTCATACTTCTCCACCAACACCGGATCCGGCTCAACGGTGTCAACAACATGCACCAGCTTCTCACATGCCGCCTGTACACTCTCATATTCCCCGCAGCCCACTGCCGCAAGGATCGCTCCGCCATATCCCGGTCCCTCCTCGCTCTCTATGAGATCAAGCTTAAGGTTTAAAACAGCCGCAAGGATCTTCTTCCACAGCGGGCTCTTTGCACCGCCGCCGCAGATCTTGGAGCGTTCGATCCGGATGCCCAGACTGCGCGCCACCTCGAGGGAATCCCTGAGACCGAACGCTACGCCTTCTAACACCGCCTGCGTCATATCTTCCCGTGTGGTGTCCATCGACATTCCAAGGAACATGGCTCTCGCATCCGGGTCGTTGTGCGGAGAGCGCTCCCCCATCAGATAAGGCAGGAAAAATACCCGGTTTTCTCCCAGATTTTTAATCTTTTCCTGCTCCCGCGCATACTCCGTCGTCTTTAAAATCTCATCCATCCACCACTTGTTGCAGGATGCCGCCGAGAGCATACACCCCATCAGATGATAACCGCCATCCGCGTGATCAAAGGAATGCAGGGCATTGTGTGCGTCCACACCAAACTTTTCACTGGAGATAAAGAGCGTGCCGCTCGTTCCAAGCGACAGGTTGCATCTCCCCTCACCGACCGTCCCGGTGCCGACGGCTGCCGCCGCATTATCGCCCGCTCCCGCAATGATCTTTACCTCGGGAGAAAGTCCCAGTTCTTCCGCGATCTCTGGCTTTAAGGTTCCCACCACCTCATAGCTCTCATAAAGCTTCGGAAGCTGCTCTCTTTCCACATGGCAGATCTCAAGCATCTGCTCCGACCATGCCCGGTGCTCCACATCAAGGAGCAGCATACCGGAGGCGTCCGAATAATCGGTGCAGAACGTTCCGGACAGGCGGTATGCGAGATAATCTTTCGGTAGCATGATCTTTTTCACCCGTTTCCACAGATCTGGCTCATGCTTTTGCATCCAGAGAATCTTTGGCGCCGTAAATCCGGCGAAGGCAATATTCGCGGTATATCCCGACAGTGTTTCCTTTCCGATCACCTGATTTAAGTAATCGGTCTCTTCTGCCGTGCGCCCGTCGTTCCAGAGGATCGCCGGACGAATCACTTCATCCCGCTCATCCAATGTCACCAGACCATGCATCTGCCCCCCGAAGCTGATCCCCGCCACCCGGCTTTTATCACATTCCGCCAGAAGTTCTTTTAAGCCGTCGATCGACTGTTCATACCAGTCTGCCGGATTCTGTTCCGACCAGCCCGGATGTGGAAATGAAAGATCGTAGGTGCGCGATGCAATTTTTTTTATTTTACCATCGGCATCCATCAGCAGCAATTTTACTGCTGATGTGCCAAGATCAATTCCTATATATAACATACTCTCCCCTTTTCTTATCATTGCAAGACTTCGCTATGCACTGCAAGACTTCGCTATGCACTGCAAGACTTCGCTATGCATTGCAAGACTTTTCTATGCAAACGGATTCTCCGTCGGATAGCGCACGCCTGCCGGCTGGTTATAACCGATCTCCTCCACCGGCACACCGATATACTTAAATACTTCGTACAGCGCCTTGCCGTAATGTCCGAATGCCACCGCGCCGTGGTGCGGGAAATTCTTCTCAATCAGCACATGGCGGTAAAATCTTCCCATCTCAGGGATGGCGAAAACACCGATCGATCCAAAAGATCTTGTCGCCACCGGAAGTACCTCCCCATGTGCGATATAAGCGCGGAGCTCGCAGTCTGCGGTGCTCTGCAGACGGAAAAACGTAATGTCCCCCGGCATGATGTCCCCCTCAAGGGTTCCGTTTGTCACCTCGACCGGAAGGCTTCTCGCCATGATCTTCTGATTGCGCATCTCACAGAACGCAAGCTTTCCGGAAGTGGTATTTCCACAGTGGAATCCCATAAAGGTGTCCTTTAACGTATATGGATATTTTCCCTCGATCTCTTCCTCATACATATCTGCCGGCACCGAGTTATTGATATCAAGCAGTGTCACGGCATCTTCGCTCACCACGGTGCCGATGAACTCGCTTAAACAGCCGTAAATATCCACCTCGCAGGACACCGGAATTCCCTGTCCGGTCAGACGGCTGTTGACGTAACACGGGACAAAACCGAACTGTGTCTGGAATGCCGGCCAGCACTTGCCCGCAATCGCCACATACTTGCGGTAGCCCTTGTGATCGCGCACCCAGTCTTTTAAGGTCAGTTCATACTGCGCCAGCTTTGCAAGCACTTCCGGCTTTTTATTCCCGGCTCCAAGCTCCGCCTCCATCTCTGCCACAACCGCCGGGATTCTCTCATCCCCGTCATGTTTATGGAACGCCTCGAATAAATCAAGCTCTGAATTTTCCTCAATCTCCACACCCAGATTGTAAAGCTGCTTTATCGGTGCGTTGCAGGCAAGGAAATTTAACGGTCTTGGTCCGAAGCTTATGATCTTTAAATTGGAAAGCGCAACTACCGCGCGGGCGATCGGCTCAAATTCATGAATCATGTCCGCACATTCCTCTGCCGTTCCAACCGGATACTCCGGAATGTATGCCCTGATATTGCGAAGCTTTAAGTTATAGCTGGCATTTAACATTCCACAGTAAGCATCCCCTCTGCCATCCAGCAGACTGTCCCCGGATTCTTCCGCCGCAGCAATAAACATTTTCGGTCCGTCAAAATGCTTTGCCAGCAGTGTCTCGGCGATCTCCGGTCCAAAATTGCCGAGGTATACGACAAGTGCATCACACCCGGCCGCCTTCACATCCTCCAGCGCCTGCACCATATGTATTTCACTCTCCACGATACAGATCGGACATTCATAGATGTGATCCTTTCCGTACTTTTTCGTGTAAGCGTCCATTAACGCCTTTCTCCGGTTCACCGACAGGCTCTCCGGGAAGCAGTCTCTGCTGACTGCCACAACTCCGATCTTAATCTCCGGCATATTTTCTTTGTTCATAAAAATCTCCTTTCCGTTTCAAAAATAGAAACCTTCCTGTTCCGTTTTTCCTGTATCTTTCTTACACCTCAATATTGACCCCCAAAAGTCCGTTAAAAACACCACGGATTCCTGCTTCCTCATGTGCGATCAGCCACTTGTTCTTCGCAGTCATAAGCGCATCCTCTCCGCTTTTGGGCAAGGCAAAATCAATCTCTGTATTCGTTCCTTTCGGAAGAATCACAATACATTTAAATCCTTCCTCCCCGTCATTGCACGGCGCATAGTGAAGTGTCGTTCCATACATCTCAACAACCGTTCCCGCCGGGACAAAAAATGCTTCCACCCTGGATGTGTCATAAGTAAACGCATCGGTCACATCCGGCAGCCATCCTAACAGCAGCACCATATTGGTCACCGCAATATTGATCTCCGAATTGCGGTGATACTCCAACGCATTTAATCTGTGATTGCTGCCGTTACAATAACCGATCTGAATCGGAAGTCCGCCGTAGATCCGTCTGGCAAACTCTCCCGCCTCCGGCAGCACCTCCAGTTCCTCCATGGATGGCACATAAATGACATCCTCCGGCAGCGGCGTGTGTTCCATCTCTCGGATCAGTCTCGTGCAGTCAAAGCCGCTCCAGACTTTCCCATACCTGCGGAACTTTTCGTCTTTAATTGAATAAATCTCCATGATTCCCCCCTGTTTGTGCTCCTTTCCATAAGTGTACCTTATGAGCAGAGTATAACAGGAGACAGTCATGGAGACTACCTGTTTCTTGTCTTTCCAATGTCACTTTTTTGTCTTTTTATCTAATTTATTTATCAGTGAAATAATTCTTCCCGCACAGAGACGGATTTCCTTTTCCGACAACCTTCCGTCTGCATACGCCTGCCGGATATCCGCATCATCTTTCTCACTTCCCGGCATAATCAGATCATTTCCGGCTTCGATACACTTCCATGGAATACTGCCGTCTTCCGGCGCTGTTGTACTCCAGTCCGACATGAGTACACCGTCAAATTCCCACTCTTCTCTGGCAATTACAGTGCATAGCGCTCTGCTGTTTGCCGCGTGAACTCCATTGACCCGGTTGTAGGATGTCATGATTGCAACCGGTGCGCTTTCTTTGACCGCAATCTCAAATCCCCTAAGATAGATCTCCCTTAGGGCTCTCTCTGAAATATGCACATCGACCCCCATACGGTTGTCTTCCTGATTGTTGCATGCAAAATGCTTGATCACAGCTCCACAGGTTCCCTCCTCCTGTACACCTCGGACAACCGCAGCAGCCATCTTGCCTGAGAGAAATGGATCTTCCGAATAGTATTCAAAATTCCGCCCGCACAGCGGATTTCTCTGGATATTCATTCCCGGTGCCAGCCACAGATCAATATGGAATTCTTTCATTTCATGTGATACCGCTCTTCCGAAAGACTGCAGCAGTTCCTCATTCCAGGTCTGCGCCATTGCCGTTCCGACCGGAAACGCCGTACAGAACTGATAGTAGGTCTTAGCATTCTCATGCTTTTGCATCGGCTCCAGATAGCCATTTTCCAGTGCTCCCAGTACACTTTTTCCATAGACTTTCCCCGAATCTGCGTCTACCTCATACGACTGATGCAGCCGGATTCCTGCCGGTCCGTCCGCCATGATTAACGACCTTATTCCATTGGGCTGTTCCAGCGCATGTGTTGTCTCTCCCGCCGATCCCGGGACACGGATTCCCGCCGCGCCGAGTGTACTGCTGTTTTGTTCCACATGGCCATATAAGAGCGGAATCAGTTCCTCTGCCGGTATTTTTCCGGTCAGATGCACTTTTTGCGCTTCAGCGGCAGAAAGCTTTCCTGCATCACTCTCTGCTGCCTCCAGCCGGCATGTGTGCTCTGTGATCGTCCATTCGTACACATCAAATTTCCATGCCTGTTCTAACTTTTGTGAATCGGCACCGATCCATATGCCATACGTTCCGGCTTCCAGATACCAGGCACTCTGTTCTTCCGAAAAACTTGCAAGCATGTTTTTTGGTATTTTAATCTCCAGCTGCTGTATTTCCCCCGGCAGCAGACATTTTGTTTTGGCGAATCCCACCAGCCGCTTTTTTTCTTTTTCCATTCCGGTCTGCGGGAATGTCGCATAGACCTGCACTGTCTCCTTCCCGGCATAGGTTCCACCCGTATTCTGCACAGACACTGCAAGTTCCAGGGAATTCGTTTCCTCGCGTACAGACCGCTGGCGGATTAGGAATGATGTGTAGGAAAGTCCGTACCCGAACGGAAATAATACCGGCAGATTTTCCCGGTCAAAATGACGGTATCCAACGAAAATTTCCTCCCGGTATTCTTCCTTTTCCAGATCTCCGTTCCTGTATCCATAAGTATCCGCTGACGGATAATCCCCATAATGTCTCGCCCATGTTGCCGTAAGTTTTCCGCTTGGAACCGCCTTTCCAAACAGGATGTCCGCCACCGCATAACCACCTGCCTGTCCCGGCTGGGAAATATTTAACACAGCCCGTATATTTTTTGCCTGCTCTAAAATATCTGTCAGTTCTACCGGACCACCGGTGTTCAGCAGGAGCACTACCGGAATCTTTTTCTCATTCAAAAATAACAGGTCTTCCTGTTCCCTGCGGCTTAATTCATAGTCGCCACGCTCTTTTCTGCGGTCACTTCCCTCACCTGAAATGCGGCTCAGCACATAAACTGCCACCCCTGCCCCGGCAATGTCCTGTTCTGTAACCGCTCTTCCCTCCGGGAAACAGAACGGATGATTGGAATATGCGTCAAACGGATTCTCAACCCGTTTTGTTTCTTCGAGAACCAGTTTTTTCCATTCCTCTCTCGCCTGCTCATACCGCTTTTCATAGTCGCACAGCCACGCTTCACTTGTGATCATTGCGCCCGCTTCCAGCAGTCCCTGATAGACAGAAATTGTCTTCCGGTTGTTGACATCCCCGGAGCCGATTCCACCTTTTACCGTCTTTTTTGCCCCGCTTCCAAACAGCGCCATAGGAACATCCAAAGGCAGCGGCAGAAGCGATTCATTTTTTAATAAAACCATTGCCTCTTCTGCCACTTTTCTTGCCAGAACATCATGCACCTGCTCCCGGATGGACGTTCTTTCCTCTATGGTTCCACTATATCTCCATTCTCTTTTTTCCATATTCTCTGCTTTTCCCTTCAAAATGACAGAAAGAACCATACAGAATTTTCTTCCATATGATTCTCTGTCCAGATCGTGTTTACTCTTTCACTCCACCAAGTGTCACACCGGCGATAATATATTTTGATAATAAAAGATATACCACAATGATCGGCACAATCGCCACCGTAATCATCATGTAAACTTTTCCCATGTCAAAGTTCATATAGTCTGCTCCACGCAATGTCGCAATTAAGATCGGCACTGTCATTTTGCTCTTGGTCTGAAGAATCAGTGCCGGAACAAAGTAGTTATTCCAGGAACCGACAAAAGTGAAAATCGCCTGTACCGCGAGCGCCGGCTTCATAATCGGCAGCACAATACAGTTAAACGTCCTGAATTCGCCTGATCCGTCGATTCTTGCCGCCTCCACTAAGGACAGGGGCAGTGATGACTGCAGGTAGCTGTACATAAAATAGAATACCGCAGGCGACGCGATGCTTGGAATAATGAGCGGATACCAGGTATCATATAACCCCATTTTCGTGATCAGCCGCAAAAATCCCATTGCCGTTACCTGAGTCGGCATGACCAAAATTGCCATGATAAAGGTAAATGCTATTTTTCTGGTCTTAAATTCATAAGCATACAGACCATATGCCGTCAACGCGGAAAAGTAAGTACACAAACCCGCACAGGCAGTCGAGATACAGATACTGTTTATAATTCCGCGGAACATCGGGAAGCTTCCGTCATTTGCCACATTCTTTAAATTTTCCAGCAGATGGGTGCCCGGCAATGCCGAAAACCCCTTTTGCAGCTCCGCATGAGAACGGGTTGCATTGATAATCAGAATATAGAAGAAGAACAGACACATAAATGACAGTACAATCAACACAATATGCGCCAGAACACTCCGCAAACTGTTTCCTGATTTTGATTTCATGTTTTATCTCCTCCTTCTTCTTTCTTCTCTGGCAGCTTTTTTCGTCGCTGCCTTCGATCCGTCCGGATCATTATCATTTGTCATCTTATACACGATAAAACATAAGATCGCACTGATGATGAACAGATAAACAGATAACGCTCCTGCCATACCATAGTTCTTGCTCTTTAAATGATTATTTAAGAACATGATCAGTGTCATGGATGTCCGGTCCGGATTTCCCTGACCGTTCGTTAAGATCTGTGGCACATCAAACATCTGCAATCCGCCGATAATCGAGGTAATCAGTGTATATGCAAGAATCGGCCGGATCATCGGAAGCGTAATATAGAAAAATCTCTGCAGACTGTTGCACCCATCGATCTCGCAGGCCTCAAATACCTCCACACTGATTCCCATGATTGCTGCCATCAGCATAATCGTCGTATTGCCAAACCACATCAGGAAATTCATAAGTCCAATCAGGGAACGCGTGCCAAAAACAGATCCCATAAAATCAATCGGGCTATTGATCCATCCCAGAGACATCAGAATGGAATTGACCGGTCCACTCGTGGAAAACAGTGTAAAAAATAAAAGTGCAAATGCAGATGCCATGATCAGATTGGGCAGATAAATGACAACCTTAAAAAATTGTTTGTGATGTATCTTTAATCTGGCATCCGTAAACCAGCTCGCAAGAACAAGTGCGATCACAATCTGCGGGATAAAACCGATCAGCCACAGAATCAGCGTGTTTTTTCCATATGCCAGCATATCGGATTTCAGCAGACTGATATAATTTGCCATTCCAACGAAATTAGGTCCGACCTCCTTAATTCCGGAACGGTAATATTCATAAAAACTGTATCTGACGGTATCTGCCAACGGAATCAGCGAAAAAATAAAATAGATAATAAAAAACGGAAGAATAAATATCTGTCCCCATTTTCCATAGCTGATACTTTTTTTCTTTTTTTTCATTCCTTTGCCCTCTCTGCCATAATAGTTCTGCGGAGCAAAATTGCTCCGCAGTCATGGTCTTATTCCGGCCACTGAACTTCTGTGATATCCGGATAACGCTCTTTGATTGCTGTCTCAAAGTTTGCCTTTGCCTTATCAAAATCTACATTTCCCTGCAGATAATCGCTGAACGAATTCTGAATCAGTTCCACGCATCCCTGATCGTATGCAGATAACGGAGCAATCTTGATATTCTCAGCTACCGGTGCAAAGTAGACAAACGGATTCTGTCCGCCAAGGAATTCTGACGAGAAGTCTGCATCATCCTTTGCTGCCTCTGCCATTCCGGACTTCGTATTCGTGAAATCAGAGTAATCCTGTGAAATCTTTAACAGGTTGTCCTGATTGCTTGTCATTGCAAGAATAATATCCTTCGCATATTTTACATTATCTGTTCCTGTTGCCGCATGGATGTAGGAACCACCCCAGTTATATTCCTGTGGCGGGTTCGTAACTGCCCAGTTGCCGGCCTCTCCATCCCAGTTCGGATTCAGCACAAAGTCAATGCCCCATGCCGGAAGCAGGAATGCAAAAACCTTGGACTGGGAGCCCATGGACTTATTCCAGTCATCATTCCACTGACCCTTGATGTTGCTGTCCAGATAACCGGCATCCAGCCATTCCTTAGAATCATTCACCCAGTTAATGATTTTCTGATCTACTTTGACGGTGGTATCTCCCGGCTGAACCCAGGATTCATCAATACTGTTGCCGTACAGACGGAACGTATCCGCATAGGATGCAAAGGTATAATATCCTTTTGCCTTTAACTCTGCCGCGGTGTCCTTGATGGTTGCCCAGTCCTTCACCTTCTCGCCGACTGCCTCAGGATCATCTGTTCCGAATACATCCTTTGCAATATCGCGGCGGTATACTAAAAGTCCCGGACAGCACTGCCAGGTAGATCCTCTCTGCACACCGTCAGAATCAGAAGCCGTAGTTCTCGTAAAATCATACTGATCCGCCAGATCCGTCTCAGGATCAATTCCAAGATCTGTCAGAGGCATGGCAACATCCGCATCCTTATCGGTATATTTAAATACATAATCCGTCTCGGACAGGAAGATATCTACCTTGTCATCTGCCGCAGCATCTGCCTGATTCATAAGCGCTTCATCCAGCTTCTGCTGATATACACCATCCTGATTCGGATTGATCACCCAGTGAATCTCTGTTCCATCCTTCAGCGTTGTTACCGTTCCGTCTGCGGAAGTAGATTCCACCTCCGGATATACTGCCTCAAGACGTGTACGGAACTCATCGTTCCAGGAATAGATGTTAATTACCTTTCCCTCACCACTGAAATCTTTCTCGTCCGACTCTGTGCCTGCAGCCGCTGCACTCTCCTTGCCGCTGTCTGCTCCGGCATTGGCACTGTCTGTGGCACTGCTTCCACATCCTGCAAGTAAAGTAGCCCCCATAGCCACTGTCAGCATTAAGCTGATAACCCGCTGTTTCATACTTCAATTCCTCCCTGTATTTTAGTTTTTCAACGTCAGACCCTTTCCCTATAATGTCTGCCGTCTTCTTGATTACAGATAGAATTGTACTGAATTTTATGACTGGAATATACTAAATCAATTGTAAAAATATCAGATTCATGTCATAATAACCATATTCTTATTTTACGGAGGAAACAGCCAATGGCCTTTTCAGAAGAATGGTACGAGACCGAATTAAAAAGCAGTGAACTTGAGACCCTTCACCGGCCGCCAACCGTGGAATATTCCTTTTATACGGCAGTCAAAACAGGCGATATGGAAACTGTTGTCGCCAACTGCAAAGAGGATGCATTTATCCATCTGGAGGGAACCGGTGTGCTCTCGCGCAATACACTTACCAACATAAAATATCATTTTGTAGTCACTGCCGCCATGCTTACACGCTACTGCATTGACGGCGGTTTGGAGCCGGAACAGGCCTATCGTCTGAGTGACTTTTACATTCTGAAAATGGACACCTGCACAACCGTCCGGCAGATTGCGGATCTTCACCATGAAATGGCTAAAGACTTTACCGGCAAGATGGTTCTTCAGAAAAAAAGTTCCATCTTATCCAAGCCGGTCGTACAGTGTGTGGATTATATTTACAGTCATATCAAAGAACGCATTACCGTCGCCGTGCTGGCAGAATATACCGGATTATCCGAGAGCTATCTCTCCCGGGTATTCAAGCAGAACCTCGGCATTTCCATCAGTGACTATATCCGCGAGAAAAAAATAGAAAAGGCAACGCATCTCCTGCGCTACTCTGACAAGTCCATCATAGACATTGCCAATTACCTTTCCTTTTCTTCGCAGAGCCACTTTATCCAGACGTTCGAGAACTTTACCGGTATGACTCCCAAAAAATACCGCAATAAATATTACAAATCCATGTGGTAACTCCCCGCGAAGAAGCCGCCGGAGGAGACAGGCACGGTTCCCCTTTGGCGGTAAGCAATATTGCAGAGAGTATATGTCCTGCGATTCCCGGAGAAAGACAGCTGGAGCATTCGGTACAAAAAATACGGTATTTCTAACCAGCCGTGATTTGCAGCTGCGATGATCCGTGTCTTTCCAAGTTTGGAGCACTCCGGCGGGGCATGTCCGCACTCCGCGAGACAATTTGTAGGACTTTTGTGCAGCACTTACCTGTGCTCCCGAAAAAAACATAACCGCGCGAAGCCGATGTCTGAGCTGCTATCTGCCCTGATTTCAATAGCTGATAGCAGCGAGTTTCGGTTCGCGCGGTTTAATATTGTCTATGAGGGAGCACCGTTAGTGCTGCCAGAAAGTCCACCCATTGTCTCCGGTGTGTCGGACATGCGCCCGCCAGTGTGTCCAAACGTGGAAGAGACACGGAATCAGCTGCAAAGCTCTGGCTGGAAGAAATACGCGCATTTTTTTCCGACGAATGCTCCAGCTGCTTTTCTCCAGGAATCTGGCATGCTGTGCTTCGTGCAATATTGTTTACCCCCGAAGAACCGTGTATGCCTCCCGTGAAGACCACTATCTGCTTCCTATCTTCCAAACAGGATTTTTATGACATGCTCTTTTTCTGCATCCAGCTGTTTGATCCACTCCTTTTTGATCCGCACGGCATATGCTGCCCCCGCTTCCGGTTCCAGTTGCTTTTCATCGCAGAGGACACTTTTTATCCACTCTTTTTTACACTCGCACTTTTCCGGATTTGAGAACCGGATGTCGAATTTCTTTCCCGCAAAAATCAGCTTTACTTCTGCATTTCCCTGCGCATCAAACTGTTCCGGCATGAATGCCGGCGCAATTACCAGATCTCCCATGACCCCCTTTACGCCGAATACTTCCGTAACCATCGTAAGGAGATACCAGCTTGCCGCACCCGTCAGGTATGCATACATGCCTCTTCCTGACAGATCATAATATTCCGGCAGTCCCGGATACATCCTGCTGTTGTCAAAATTCATTGCCGCGTTAAGAAGAGCCTGCAGGGCTTTATTTCCCTCCCGCGCAAATCCTCTCCGGTACAGTGCATTGGCGTACATGACAGCCATATGGGAAAATACTGCTCCGTTTTCCTTCTCCCCGTAAGCAAATCCAAACATTCTTCCCAGATCCATTTTTTCTTCACCAAAATCCGTATTCAGACGGTAGCCGCCCGCTTTCTCATCATACAGATATTTATCGGCACTCTGGCAGATTTTGCGGATCTGATCCGGTGTTGCCGTGCCGCTCATAATCGCAAAAACCTGACTCGTCAGCATCATCCGTACCTTTCCGTCTTTACAGCCCTCCACCGGATTCTTATGATCGTCATAATAGCCATTAAACCATCCGTGTGCCTCATCCTCAGCAATCCACTCCTGCACCCTTATATGCTCCATCAGCCAGTCTGCTTTTTCCTCCAGATTGCTGCAAATCTGCTCTGCTTTTACGATCATGGTCTGACCACTGAGATTATGTGCACATTTCTCCAGATAGGCGTCCAGTATCCCTCGTTTCTTTTCCACATTCTCATACAGCTCCCTGCCACCTGCAAACAGCATTCCCATCTCTTCTGCAATCTCAAAACGCTTACAGCCGGTCTCCTGCTCTAACAGCCGGATACAGTGCGCAATCTCTTTTAAATTTCCCGCATAAGCACTTGTAAATGCCACGCTTTCTCCATTTTCCCATGCCATATCCAGCGCGTCATTCCAGTCTGCCCCGTGCAGCCGCATCTCATTGTGCGCACCGACATCGTAGAATGCACAGAGATTCTGAAGAAGCAGATGTTCCAGTACACTTCCGAAATAGACGACGCCACCCTCTGTGCGCTGGCATTTTCCATATGTCTCGTCCCATCCGGTATCGTGATCTGTGCCTCTTTTGGACTGCAGATCCTTAAAATACGGAACCTTCTCAAAAAGAATCTCGAGATCTCCTGTCTGGTCAATATAAAATTTTGTCGTCACAAACGGCCAGAACGCATGATCCATCCACACACGGGTAATATGATTCCGGTCCGCAATAAACTCCCCCTGCGCATTTCCGATAATTGTGGCATTGGTTCCGTCCACCCGGACACCGCCGTAATTGTCGATGATCATCTGCCGGACTGCGGAAGGGTCCATGAGAAGCAATGCCAGACAATCCTGCCACAGATCCCGCCAGCCACGTCCTCCTTTTCCGTAATCATGATACGGCAGGAACGAACAGCCGTAAATTCTCCGCAGAATTGGCTGGAACGTAATCCACTTAAGATAATTGTCTGCATCCGGATTACCCGTTTTAAATGTGATGTTTACTTTCTTTGTCCAGTACCGTTTTACTTCATCATAAGCTTCCTTTACCTGGCTTCTTTGTCTGAGAGATGCTGTAAGAGGTTCGATCTGTGATCTCTCGTCGGTCATTCCGCCCAGAGTCAGATAGCAGACTGTCTCATGTGGTTTTAATAAAATCTCCGCAAATTTAAGAGCTCCCACTGCTTCTTTTCCCTCTGCCTTACTTCCTGCCACAGCTCCCGGCTTTTCTGTCCGGACTGCCTCCGGTATGAGATAGGAACCTCCCTCCCCGATAAACTCCCCGACGGTCGGGTAAAAAGCTGCCGGTGCCTCTCCCTCTCCGGTGGAACCATATACAAAATACGTTGTATGATTCTTCTGATGCCCCCGCTCATCAAACGACATCGCAGGCGTCACCTCCACCCCATAATCCGTGGTACAGATCCGGTGCAGCAGGGAAGTCACATGGCGGTGATCCCTGATATTGTCCGCACTTCTTCCATAGACCGGCATCACTGCAATCGGTGTCATTTCAAGCGGTTCCTCTGTTATATTGGTAAGTTCCGTCATCATCACTTCCATCGCTCCGTCTACCGTAACAAAAGAAGTAATCTCTGCTTTTAGTCCATGGACTGCGGATGTCCGCGTCAGTTTCTGCCACATAAATCCGGCTTCCAGTACGCTTTTCTCCTGTTCTCCGGTAAACCGCAGAAATTCTGCCTCTGCCGACGAACCGCAGGCTGACCAGTATCCCCGGTTTTTGATACGGCACCAGAAATTTCTTGTATTTTTATTGTTATGGAGATTTTCAATACTGACCGGCTCCATCAGGAAATGGTTCTGATCCCTTTTGCTGTCGCCGCCGAGTGTCGGTGTAATGCAGGATTTTAACCCACCGTCTCCTGCAAGAGGAAAATACAATCCACTGTAGTCTTCCGGCTGATACACCCGGAAGCTTCCCTGCTGATCCAAAAATTCTATCTTTCCCACGAATCTTTCCTCCCATCTTATGACATATACAATACGATTTCTGTCTGCTTTTTCAATACTTCCTGCGGAATATAATCTCCCTGCATCCTGACTCCATTTACAAGTAGTCTGTCGCATCCCGACTGCACATGTCCCGGATTTTTCACAACAATATGTAACTGGCAGCCTCTGAAAACTTTATTTACTTCAAACTCCTCCCATTCATGCGGAATTGCAGGCGTAAGATGCAGTCCATAGAAATCCGGACGCATACCCAGAATTCCCTCCACACAGCCGACCATAACCGTGGAAGCAGTTCCCGTGAGCCAGTGCACATGTGACCTTCCGAAATTCGGACTTGCCTTTCCTTCCGTGAACTGTCCATAGCAATAAGGTTCAATCACGCGGATCTGTGCACGGTCATTCTGTGCAGCCGGTGCATTTTCCATAAAATAAGTAAATGCTCTGTCTCCATGTCCCCGCAATGCCTCCGCCAGGATAATCCATCCCTGCGACTGTGAGAAAATACCTGCATTTTCTTTTGCACCCGGATTATAGATGACAGCCAGTGCTCCGTCAAAGGCGTGCGCATGATACGGCGGGTCCATCAATATTGCACCATACGGCGTGTTTAATTTCTCATATACCCTCTCAAGCGCCATATCCGCCTGATCCGCTTTTGCCAGCCCGCTGATCACCGCCCAGCTCTGCGGGTTCAGCCACATATTTGCCTCCGGATCCGTGCGCTTTCCGATCACTTCGCCTGCTTCTGTAAATCCACGGATAAAACGGTCCTCATTCCAGCAGAGTTCCTGCAGCAATTTCCCCAGTTCCTCCTGCTTTTCATCAAGATAGGCAGCCGTTTCTTTATCCTGCTTGTATTCTGCAAACTTTCGCAATATATTCATCGCATAATAAAGCTGCATGGCAACAAATGTGGATTCCCCTTCTTTGCCCAGTCTTAAGCAGTCATTCCAGTCGGCATACAGCCCCGCCGGCATACCGTGTTTTCCCAGATGGTTCATGGAAAAATCGATGGCACGCTTCAGATGCTCGTAAACAGTCGCCTCTCCCCGGTTTGCATACGGAATCACTTCATCCATAAATTCCAGATGTCCGGTCTCCGCTATATACTTGTAGACGGTCGGAAACAGCCAGAGCGCATCGTCTGCACGATATGCCGGATGCCCGGTCTCCTTTACATAAGATGCATCATCCGGCGTATCTTCATGTCCCGGATTGTGTGTAAACTTTACCAGTGGCAGTCCGCCTCCATTATCCACCTGTGCGGAAAGCATAAACCTGATTTTTTCAACTGCCATCTCCGGTGCAAGGTGAATGACTCCCTGTATATCCTGTACCGTATCACGATAACCGTATCCATTGCGCAGTCCACAGTAGACAAACGACGCTGCACGCGACCAGATAAATGTCATAAAGCAGTTATAGGCGTTCCATGTATTTATCATGGCATTGAATTCTTCACTCGGTGTCTTTATCTGAAAATGTGCAAGCTTTCCATGCCAGTAATCGGTCAGCTGCTGCAATTCCTTTCCACAGACCTGCTCCGGCAGCACATAGGAGGCCAAAATCTCTGCCACCTCAGGTTCCTCTTTCATTCCAACCAGAAATGCGAACTCACAGTGCTCTCCCGGTGCAAGCCGCACCACCGTACTGAGTGCTCCGCAGCTGTTGCCGTTCTCATTTCCCTCGTTACACAATGTTCCCTCTGCCACACCTGCCGGATTGCCATATCCGTGATATCTTCCGAGGAACTTCTCTCTGTCGCCGCACCAGGATGTCACTTTTGCTCCCTTCAGTGCAAAGAAACGGCTGACAACGATTTTATCATCGACATCGCTGCCTTCCTCGATCTGATCCAGATTCGCATGAATCATCTGCCGCACATGATCCCCACAGAAAACCGTGCGCGTAATAAACTGCGAATACTGTAAATTCACCTGATCCTGCTCATAGTTGCTGTTGTTTGTAAATTCAGCGTACCCGGTAACCGTCAGTTCTCTTTCTTCTGCAGATGTGTTGGCAATGCATACATTCCACACCTCATACGCCCGGTCTAGCGGCACATAATATCTCACTTCTGAGTGAATACCGCTGTAATCCGCCTGCATTTTTGTATAAGCAGTTCCATGGCGGCATTCACTCCGGTAAGTTTTCAGATCCTTTCCCACCGGCTGCCAGGAAGCCGACCAGTAGTCTTTGCTTTTATTATCCCTGATATAAATATATCTTCCGGGTTCGTCAAACTGGTTAAAGATGTATCTTAAAATTCTTCCGTTAGCTCCGGATTTTGCAAAACTGTATCCGCCTGCATTGTTTGAAATAATCGCGCCATATTCCGGGGAACCGAGATAATTAACCCACGGTGCCGGTGTATCCGGTCTTGTAATTACATACTCTTTCTTCGTCTCGTCAAAATATCCATATTTCATATATGCTTTCTCCTGTTTTGATTTTCTAAGGTTTTCTACATTAAATATAACCTTCCTTTGAAAATCAGAATACCAGATACGACATTAAAATATCAGATTCATGACCTAACTTTATTCAGTAAATACGATAATTCCCGGACAGTGCCAGCATGGCAAACAGATACAGGAAATTGTCGTAATAACGGCGTTCCCCTGTCCGAAGCGGCGTCTCCCAGAACCTTCTGATGCACTCCTTTGCATTTTCTCCCTTCGCAGCCAGCGAAGCCTCTGCATTTACCGCTATCACCGCAACCGGGTGCAGCGCCCGCTCTCTAAGAAGCGTGCCGTCCGTCAGAAACACACCATCCCAGTGTCCGCTCTGCTTTTCGCAGTAAAAGCTCTGTAATTTTCCCGCAATCTCCTGCTGCCAGGGATCTCTCCCAAACCACAGCCAGTCCATGGCAATATTCGCAATCGTCCGGTACGCATCACTGTAATACCAGTCATGCCTGCCGAAAATCTCCTGATGTCCCTCATGCGGAGTCCCGTCATACTCCGCATACTCCGCCGACAAACCGGTGTCCGGATGACATGCCAGATGCAGATACGCTCTGCTCGCTTCTGCCGCGTCTCTCCAGAACTCCCGGTCATCTTCGTCCGCCCATCTGGCAAATAATTCATAAAAATGGGGCAGATGGTAGGACGGATCGCTGAAATTACAATTTGTAATAAACTTGATCAGATGCCTGGATGTGTCCCACATCGGTTCCCCCGGATGCCCCGGCTCTCCCTTGTGGATGCATTCCCGCAGAATTGCCCGCGCCTCATCTGCATAGTGGAATATTCCGGTTCCATTTCCCCAGCGGTCTGCCGCAAAAAACAGTGCCATGGCAAAATATTCTTCTCCGTCGGGAGCCGGACCTTCCGCATTTTTACTGCCATCTGTTGCACAGGACCACGCAAAATAATTCTTACATGGTCCATCCTCGATGTACATATATGTCCGGGTCCATTTCCACAGCCGGTCAAACTCTTCCCTGCGGTTCATCTGCACACATGCCATCATTCCATAGGACATTCCCTCTGTGCGCACATCATGGTTTCCCGTATCCTCTATGTATGCCATGTCGGCTCCCACCTCATGATAGAAACGCTCCTCCTCATTCCCATAAAAAATTGTCTCAAATGTCTGCTCCACTCTTCTCTGAATCTCCGCTTCCGGATACCCGTACTCTGCAAACACATTGCGATACTTTCCCGTCTCAAATGCTCCCGCCATCGTTCTACTCCTTTTCTCCTCTTTCCTTTATGTGTGATACGTCTCTTTGGGTCCCAGATAACTTTCCGGGACATCCGTTCCTTCCGGACGGATCAACAGCTTTTCCAGAACAAACCCAGGTGTGACGGAATAAATGCGCAGACGGTTGATACCACTTCTGCATGAAACCGGAATCTCCTGTCTGCGTATCTGGTCTAATACACCTTTTGCCCAGAACTCTCCCTGATCTCCGATCCGGTATCCCTCAGGCACCGCGTTATAAATCCGGATCTCACCACCGTTATTCTGCACACCGTAGCAGAGTTTCTGATCGTTCGCCACCGGATTGGAGGGCTGCATATAAAGCGTAAGTACATACCCGCCGGGCTTTGATACCCAGAAATGATACTCCAGATACGGTGCATTTTCTCCCGGCACACCATACGCTGTGACCGGAAATGCTTTCATGGCAGACCGCGTTTTTCCATAGTCCCTGATGCATTGAAACCGTACCTTTTCGTTTTTTCCTTCCCGCTTACCATCCGCTGCATATCCATCCTTCCGGTCTGCATAATGCTCTGCCTCCATCACAATATAACCTGCCGTATCCACAAAGGTACCTTCCGGTACTTCCGGCAAATTTTCACATACCGGTATCTCGATCCGGCAGCAGCCGGAAGGCGTTTTTATTTCAAGCACTCCACAAGCAGACGTACCTGTATTTCCATCCCGGTTCATTGCCCAACGCTCCCGGTTTATTACAAGTTCCAGCTTTTCATAATTGTGCTTTTTCCCGTCCAGCACGCCCTGCATCGGCCACACCGAAAGCCATTCCGGTTTTTCTGTGACCTCGTATGCAGCCTCACATTCACTCAGCCCATACAGGGTGATCCCGGCGCTCCTGCACGCAGGGTCTAAAAAATCCGGCAGTTTCATGGATTCCGTAAGCCACGGGCTTCCCTCTGCATGCTGCATCGTCTGATCCACTGTCACAACCAGTCTCGGTTTATCCGCGGGCAGTACCCGGTGAATCACAGGGTTTAAACATTCATCCTCATTCCAGTGCACAAATCCGATATGCTCCGATGCTCCCATGCCATCCCAGCGCCCGTGATCCATCTGATGATATACCGTCACCAGTTCCCGGTCACGCTTCAGACACTGTTCTACCGCATCCCCGTAATCATTCGCGCGAAGTGCTCCAAGCTTTGCCAGATATTGATTCATCCCTGCCAGAAGATGCATCCTGGTCAGATTCAGTGTTCCTGCCGCAGGGTAATAGATGAGCGCCACAAACGCCGCTTCGTATTCCGGCGCATGTTCCTTCATCCACGCATACACACGCTCCGCTTCCGTAAGTATCCGTTTAATCTCCTCCAGTGTATCCTGCGTTTCTCTTCCATGCACCGGGTGATACACCATTGCACGCATTGCCTCAGGTCTTCTCTTTTGTATCAATCTGGTATATCCCTGCAGAACGTCCGCAATCTGTTCCTGTATTTCCTCCGTAAAGCTTCCAAACTGCTGCCTCGTCCACTGTCTGGTATACTCTGCGGTCTGATTGACGGCACCACTTCCCCAACGTCCAAAATCATATGCCATATCCAGAAAATACGACAGTGGGAACTCCTGCGTTGCAATATCCCCCACATTGACAATCCAAAGTTCCCGCACCCCGAATTCATATGCCGTTGTCATCTGTTCCCAGATTTTCGGAAGGTACGAACTGTTGATCCATTCATAGGAAATGGGCCAGCCGTGATAGTCCAGATGATAGTACATCCCATATCCGCCCTTATGCGTCCTCATCTCCTTTGTCGGCAGTGTTCTGAGGTTTCCATAGTTGTCATCACACAGCAGTAAAATAACATCTTCCAGTTCTTCCGATCCCATCAGCCCCGCCGTCTGATCATTTCCATAAAAAAATGCTTCCACTTCCTTGTAGAGAGCAAGCATTCTCGGGACACGCTTTACGTCCTCATCCACACACTCCCGGATCAGCTCATTCTGCGTTTTTAGCACATCGCGCAGCAGTTCAATATTGTCTTCCAATGTTGCTTTTTCTCCGAGAATTGCCGTATCCGCCTCTCCACGCATGCCCAGGGTAATCACATTTTCAAATTTTCCTCTCCGAAGCAGTCCGTCTTTCCAGAACCGGATGATGCCTTCCCGGTTCGTCCGGAAATTCCATGCATCGCCATATACCGAATCTTTTCCGCGCAGGTACTTATACTCCTCCCCCTGTCTCAGACACGGCTCATGATGCGACATTCCCATAATGATTCCGTATTCGTCTGCCAGCTTTGCGTTTGCAAGTCCCGGGCCGTCATCCCCAAATCTAGCGCTCCACATCGCCGGCCACAGATAGTTCCCTTTGAGCCTTAGCAGCAGTTCAAACACATGCTCATAAACCGAAGTCCCAAATCCCCCAAAGCGCCGGTTGCACCATGTTCCAAATGCCGGCCATTCATCATTGATAAAAAAACCGCGGTATCTTACAGACGGCTCTCCCGCCACACACGCCATCGATGCACGAAGTCCCACATGCTCACGGTGAGGCGGCCTGATACCACACCAGTCGACAAACGGAGATACGCCCAGAAGTTCTGACAGATGAAACAGTCCGTAGATCGTTCCACGCTTATCGCTCCCTGCAATCAGAAGAATCTGTGTTCCGTGCCATTCTGGATCATTCAGGAAAAACCAGCCATAACACTCCCGTTTTCCCCGGATCTGTTCCAGACCGATTCTCTTTTCTTCCTCCATCTGCTCCAGAAGTCTGCTTTTTCCAACCGTAGCCGGAACAATCACAGTCTCTGCCCGTTCTGCCACATCCGCAAGTTCTTCCTGTGATGTGCCGTACAGCACCCGCGGGCGTCTGTCCGTTACCAGCTCCACATCGCCGGCAACTTTATCCGCTATCTTCTTTACCCCGGAATCTGCCGCCTCTTCCATCCAAAATATAATCTCTTCCATATTTTCAATCCTTCTCCTTACCGGAAAGAGTTCTTCAGCTGCTCTGCCAGCTGATGTCTGCGGGATGTCCAGTCAGATCCGTCCTGTGCCTTTATCATCGCCCGATGCTCTTCTCCCGGTATCACACGGTATTTTTGAATGATCTCCTCCGGAATCCTCGCTTCTTTCCGCTTGCTGCACTTCTGCATCACAAGAATCATTTCCGTCATTTTTCCCTCTGCGATAAGCCGGTCAGCCATGTTGGCGATTTTTCCCTGATGAATCCACACACATTCGCTCTCCCACCGAAAGCTCTCCACAATAAGAACAGGATACCTCTGTTTTGCATGCTTCTCATATCCTGCCGGTGTATACACATAACACAGGCGGTATCCGCCATTTTCTTCCTCCCGGTACCATTCCATATGAAGCATGCCATGCGGCACATTCGCCAGCTGCGGATAACAGAACTCCGGTTCCGGAATCTCAAAATAATTGCATGCAAAACTGCCCTGTCCGTTATATCCGGCATACCCTGCCGGAACTTCCGGATGAATCGTCTCCACGCCGTTGACGATAAAATGTACCTCATGATAGCCGGCAGAAAGTCCTCCTATTTTTCCTCGCCATATTCCTGGCTGCTGCTCCGTTAACGCAGCCAAAATCTCATGCTTCTCCTTAAGCCGGACATCCACACGAGCCGCACCGGGTGCCTCCAGATAGAATTCTGCCGTGCCGTCACTGCACACTTTTACGCCCGGTATGGTCTTTGGATATTTCCCTGCCGGTCTCCCCTGCGCATCCGTTTCAAACCGGATCTGCCGGTGTACCGGATCAAAAAAGAGCATCTGCTCCTCCATGCTCTGGACGGACAGCTGTTTTTCATCCAGGCGGCGCTCCATGCAGCATGCAGATGCCGTTTCTTCCACAGTCTCTGCGCCACAAAACAGAAGCGGCACAAAATCTCTCAGACTCTTTCTCCAGACATGCCATTCATGATAGCCTTCATATACTTTCTTTACGCAAAGCGTTTCTGATTCGCGCATTTTTTTACAGATATCCTCTATTCCGCGCGAAATCTCCTCTTCCCTGCTCCCGCAGGAGAAAAACACAACATCCGGTTTTTCTGCCTCATCCGTGCAGATCCTCTCTGCGTCATAAAGCGATACCCCGGAAAACATTCCAAGTGCCGAAAATTTATCCCGGTGCCTGCATACACTTCTTGCCGCCAGTGCAGACCCCAGTGAAAGACCTGCCAGTGCCCGGTAATTTCTGCCCCGTTTTACCGGAAAATGTGTTTCCACATAAGGAATCAGATCCTCCATCAGCTCTCTGTCAAAATCCCCGGGAAAGAAAACTGCCTCCTCACCCTCGATAAACGCATAATCACAGCTCATCACCACGATCATTTCCCTGCATTTATGCTCCGCGATCAGATTGTCCATGATGTAATTTAGCTTCCCCTGCCAGATCCATCCCGTCTCATTTTCACCGACACCATGCTGTAAATATAAGACCGGATACCGCCGGCTGGGATCTTTCTGGCTTCCATAAGGCGTGTATACATAACATTCTTTCAGGTGACCGTTTACACCGGATGCATACTTTGCCAGATGCACCGTTCCATGCGGTACCTCTTTCAGATAGTAAAATTCTGCTCCGCGCTCCGGCACCTCAAATGTGTTGATTGTCTCAAAGCAGCCATAAGAAAAACCGGCTTTCGGATGAAACAGTTTCACTCCGTCCACAAACCAGTGATAATAGTGCATTCCTCGCGGGAAGTTCTCTATCTTCCTGTAAAACCCTCCGTTTCCATCCGGCAGGAGTGCAAGCGGCGCCGCATCAAAATAACCGCCCACACCCGCCACTTCCACCGTCTCAGCCGTCGGTGCATACAGATAGAATTCTACCGTCCCATCTTCCCACACCTTCACCGCCTGCCGTTCTTCCGTTATCTCCGGCGCAAACGAAAGTGCCTGCTGCACCAGCGCCTGGTTAAGTTCTGTCCCCATAAAAAAACCTCCCATTCTATAAGATCTTCTGTGAGAATATCGTATAGAATGAAAGGTTCTACCGGCAGATGCGGCGCATCACTTCCTGCTGCAGATCCTCCATCAAAATCTGTGGACTGCAGGCATTGTATGCATCCATGTATTCCTGCCAGGCTGTATCAAAATCCTCTGCCATAATAACCCGCGGAAGCCACTCGTGCTTGATCTCATTGATCTGCTCATATACCATTCCTGCTTCTGTGGTATCAGAAAGCGATGTAGCGTAAGAATACATCGGATACCAGTTTCCCGGTGCCTTATGATTCCCAATCATATCCACATAGCTTTCACAGCCATACGCCCTGAGACATTTCTGGACGTCCCCCGGCTGGCTTTTTAAAAATTCTGCCGGCTGGTATTCCAGTGAAAAAGCATTTTTCCCATCCGGAAGCATTCCCTCCCAACGTGGGAAATACGAGTAATAGCAGAAATAGTCCGATGCCAGCAGATCATCCGAAAAACGCTTTGACTGTTCCTTCGTCAGATAGAAAACCCCTTCCTCATCCACGCAATAGTCCGTTCCTTCCTGCCCCCAGAAACGCAGAATCTCCACCTCCGGCTTTAAAAGATCATTCACAAACTGCAAGGCACCGTCTATGTCTTCACACGAGACCGTAACCGACAGGCCGGAGGACGTATCGATAGATGCCGCTCTCTCGACATGCCACTGGTTCTCCACCCCCTCCTGCATCGTAATCGGAAGCGGTACATAATCGCATCCCTGCTCACTCAATTTCTGTCTGTCATATGCCGGATAAATCGCATAGTAAAACTGCCACCACTGATCCACCATTCCAAGGACCGCTCCGGTGGACAGCTTATTCAGATACTCTTCATAGCTGTTTGTGAACGCCTCCGCATCCAGTATTCCCTTACGATATTCTTCATTTAATTTTTCAAAATAAGCCCGCGCCGTCTCTGTCGTGTTGTAATCCATCACCTGAAAGGTCTGCGGATCGACCATGCAGCAGCCGTCATTAGGATATCCATCCAGAAACTGCGGCACATTCTCCAGGCAGAAATATCTCCAGTCATCGCTAAGAACCGTAAATGGGATATTCCTGGTTCCGTTCTCCATCATGAGATTGGCATTCACATAAGCCTCCAGCAGATCGAAATATTGCTCTACCGTATGAACTTCCGGATATCCTGCCCATTTTAAAACCCTCGTCTGAATCCAGAATGCTTCCCCGTCATGGATCACATCGCTGCTTTTTCCATTTGTCACCCCGAATTGTGGAATCCAGTAAATGTGTCCGTCTTCCTGGCGCAGCATATCCCACTGCTCATTCGTCATGTATTGCCGGATATTGGGATATTCCTCCCAGTACTCATCAATCGGAATCAATGCCTCTGCTTCGTATAAGTTTTTTTCCCCCTGTATGAAGTCCGGATATCTGCCGCTGGCAATGTATGAATTGAGCGCCTGCTCCTTGGTCTGACCGGACAGCCAGAGTTCTTCACACTCTGCTCCTGTCACCTCTGCAATCTTCGCTTTCATGATATTTCCATATTCAAGGCTGTTTCCCTCCGTCGGAAAAAAAGCCGTAAAATGCTTTATCTGCGCTTCTGCCATGCGGTCTGTGTGTGCCGCCATGTTCCACAGCACCAGAAGCAGTACCATTAAGGTCATTCCTTCTGCCAGTCTCTTTTTCATCTGTTTTCCCTCTTTTCCAGTCAATTATACTGTTTTTAAGGGACACCGGCAAGATGGGATTGCATACGCTCCTTCGCTTTTATATGGAATTATTCTTTTACGCCACCGAGTGTAAGACCGGTGACAAAATATTTCTGTAAAAACGGATAGATGCAGATAATCGGCAGCATCGTGAGTATCGTTGCCGCAGAGCGGACTGACGTCGGTGTAACGGTTCCCACTGCATTCTTCATGGCTTCTGCCGAAGTTCCCTGATTCGTGACGGATGACAGCAGCTTCATCAGCTCATACTGCAGCGTCGTCAGATCAGAATTCATGCGGTTGTACAGCATGGCATCAAACCAGGAATTCCATTGTCCGACTGCAACGAACAATGCCACCGTCGCAAATACCGGCTTGCAGAGCGGACAGTAAATCTTTAGAAAAATTGTCGTATATCCGGCACCGTCTAACTGTGCGGATTCTTCCAGACTGTCCGGTATACCATTCATGTAAGTGCGGATTACCAGCATATTAAACGCACTTACCATGCCCGGAATTACATACACCCAGAAACTATTGGTAAGACCGAGTCCTTTGTAAAGCAGGAATGTCGGAATCATTCCTCCATTCACATACATTGTAATGACCCAGAACAGGGAAAGGCTTCTCTTAAACAGAAATCTTTTTCTGCTGACAACAAACGCCAGAATCGCGTTTGCAGCCAGTGCCAGCACTGTTCCGATAACTGTTCGCGCAACCGTGACATATGCACCGGTAATCAGATTATCTTTCTGCAATACCGTGATATAATTTTTCCATGTAAATTTTCTCGGCCACAGATAAATTCCGCCACGCAATGCATCCGTGCCATCGTTTAATGAAATCGCCAGCGTATTCAGCACCGGATATAATGTGATTACAACAATCACAAGCATAATGATTCCGTTCACAATGGGAAATGCATCAACGGATCCTGTTCTCTTTCTTTTTTTATTTGCTCCTGCCAGCTGTTGCATGCTATTACCCTCCTTAGAATAACCTTTCTTCTCCGTTGCGCTTTGCAATCTGGTTTGCAATGACAATCAGAATGATACTTACCGCACTCTTAAAGATACCTGCAGCCGTACCAATGGAATAATCTCCCTGACTGATACCCCATTTAAGTACATAGATATCAATCGTCTGAGACACTTTCTGCACCAGTCCGTTTCCCAGAAGGTACTGAATCTCAAATCCGGCATTTAATACATTTCCTACATTCATTAACAGAAGAATCATAATCGTTGGTTTGATTCCCGGAAGTGTCACGTATTTGATTTTTGCCCATCTTCCCGCACCGTCAATGGAAGCCGCTTCGTACAAAGAAGGATCAATGGATGTGATGGCTGCCAGGTAAATAATGGCATTCCATCCTGTCTCTTTCCACACATTGGCAAACGCGACGATCGGCCAGAAATAATTCGGATGTGCAAAAAAATTGATTGGCTGTGTAATCACATGCAGATTCATCAATATCTCATTGATGATTCCGCTTCCCGAGAGCATATCATGCAGAATTCCCGTTACGATAATCCAGGACAGGAAATGTGGCAGATAAGAGATGGTCTGAACAACCTTTTTCCCGCCATGTGATTTTATCTCATTCAAAAGAATGGCAAATGCGATTGCTGTCACAAATGTCACAACCAGGTTTATCACACCCATCGCAAGCGTATTCCGGATGACACGGATAAATGTCATATCCGAAAATAAGGTCTGAAACTTCTGCAGTCCCACAAACTCAGAGTGGAAAATTCCAAGCTTTGGCTTATAATTCTGGAACGCCATCGCCCATCCCGCCAGTGGAAGGTAATAGAAAATGATGCCATAGATTACCATCACACCACTCCAGAACAGCAGAACTTTCTGTCTCTTTATTTCTTTCCAGGTGATCTTTGCTTTATATTGATTTTCTTTTTCTTTGGATCTTGTTCTCGTCAAAGCCATACCCCACTCCTTAAAAAAACAGGCAGATGAAATCTTCCTTGCATCTGCCTGTTTCCAATTTCATTTTATGTGTTATTCGTATTTCGCTGCTTCTTCCATTCTCTTATCAAGTTCTGTCTGTAACTCACCGATAAACGCACCCGGATCGCAGCTGTTGTATGCATCCATGTACTCTGCCCATGCCGCGTCAAAATCTTTTGCCATCACGACCTGTGGGAGATACTCGTGCTTGATCTCACCGATCTTATTCCATGCCATACCGCCTTCCGTATCGGTAGTGAAGCTGTTTGAATAGGACCACATCGGATACCATGCACCCGGAGCTTCATTTGTTCCGATCATATCCACATAGGTCTCTGCGCCATAAGCAGAAAATGCTTCTTTTACATCATCATTTAATCCGTCAAAAAATTCATTCGCCTGTCCATCCGGCTTATTCGCATTGATTCCGTCATCACTTGTACCGGAATACTGCGGAAAATAAGAATAGGTACAGGTATGGGATGCTTTGTATGCAGTGTCAACCGCTCTGGTTCTCTGCTCCTCTGTGCGGTAAAATTCACCGTTGTCATCCACATTATAGTCAACGCCTTCCACTCCCCAGAAACGCAGGTTGTGAATATCCTGTGAGAGGAGGTCATCTACAAACTGCAGTGCAGCTTCCACATCCTCACAGCTTGTGGTGATCGCAAGACCGTCTGATACATTTAACACACCGCCGGAACAGTGCCACTGGTTTTTGACACTCTCATCAATGGTAATCGGAAGCGGAATGTAATCGCATCCCTGTGCATCCAGCCCTGCCTGCTTGATTGCATCTCCCGCAGTGTAAGCAAAATCCCACCACTGGTCAATCATGCCAAGTACACGTCCGGTTGACAGTTTGGCAATATACTCATCATAGGTCTGTGTAAAGGATTCCGGATCTACAATTCCCTTCTGATATTCTTCATTCAATTTCTGGAAATACTTTACTGCGGTATCCGTCGTATTATAATCGATCACCGTCAATGTCTCCGGATCTACGATACAGGAGCCGTCGTTTGGATATCCATCCAGAAACTGCGGCGCATTCTCAAGGCAGAAATATCTCCAGTCATCGCAGAGAATCGTATACGGAATGTTCTCTGTTCCGTCTTCCATGGTCGGATTTGCCTCATTATATCTCTCAATCAGATCAAAATACTGATCCATGGTACGGATCTCCGGATAATCCGCCCATTTTAATACCCTGGCCTGAATCCAGAATGCCTCATCGTTGTGTGTACAAACCTTCTCTTCTCCCTTGATATTGCTGAACTGCGGTATCCAGTAGATATGTCCGTCGTCCTGGCGAAGCTGATCCCACTGCTGCTGTGTAAAGAAGTTTTTGATATTCGGATAATCATCCAGATAATCATCGAGTGCTACCAGAACGTCTGCATCATAGAGCTGTGACTGTCCGCTTCCCCCGCAGATAAAGTCCGGCAGCTCACCACCGGTGATCATCATGCCGACAGCTTCCTCTGCCGTCTGTCCGGTCAGCCATGTTTCCTTCACTTTCACGCCGGTCTTATCGGCAATGATCTGCTGAATCTCATTGTCGTCATTGATCTCTGAACCGGGAACTGCAAAAAAAGCCGTAAATTCTTTTACCCCACCGGCTTCCGTGCTGTCTGCACCGTCTGCGTTTTCCTTTGCGTCTGTCGATGCCGCATCACTCCCGCATCCGGCAAACATGGCTGCCAGCATTGTGGCTGCCAGCAATACACTGATAAGTTTCCTTCTCTTCATCTTGTAACTACCTCCCTATTTGATAATACTATTTTACCTTTCTGGCAGATTCAGACAATTGGAGGAAGTATAGATAAAAGCAGGGCAAAGTATAGGTTCTTATTTCCATACTTTGCCCTGCTTTTGAACTTGCCGTATTTCCTTTATGCCTCACGCCGGAACTTCGCCGGTGTACAGCCTTTTACCAGAATAAAACGGTTCACAAAATAATCAAGATCATGATACCCGACTTCCTCCGCAATCTCGACAATCTTCTTATCGGTATGTAACAGCAGATCCGCTGCCCGTTCCATTCTGTAATTATTCAGATAATCTTTGAATGACTGCCCGTTTTTCTTACGGAACAGCTGTCCCAGATATGCGCTGTTGACGTAATATTTTTCACTCAGGCTCTTTAATGTGATATTCTTTGCATAGTTTTCCCGGATCTCACGCTCAATCTCTCCTAGCACTCCTCTGGATACATTTTTGCGAAGCTGCGACAGATAGTCACCGTATTCACATGCAAACCGGGTCAGATGCGCCTTGCTGCCGCGCATTACCCCCTTTTCAAAGCTGCTCTCACTGATCAGGCGCAGAATCTCTTCCTGATTTACCCCGTCATCCTGCTCACTCGCCAGATGGATCAGCTGAAACAGAAGATAATTGATGTTCAGATTCATCGTCTCACCGGTCATTTCCCTGCTTATCATCTCCCCGTAAAACTGCTCAATCGTACTCCGTATCTCTACATGGTTGTTCTGCTCCACAGCTTTTAACAGACGATCCAGACTGCTCTTGCATAAAACAATTCCTCCGGAAGTAACCTGCACTTCCTCCTCATAGTAATAGATCGGCTTTTTTGTGCGGAATCCCTGAAAAGACCGGAGCATACACGCATTTCCATAAGATCTGGCAATGTTGCTGATATCCTGCACCTTTTTCCCTACAAGCATGATGACCGGCTGGTGCATGTTAGCAATCAGATACTCAAGAAACCGGTTCAGATATGTTTTCCCATCAATCCCCTGCTCCTTTGCAAACGCATCACAATACAATAACCCGATGTCATAAATCTTCTCATGCGTTGAGACATCAAAGACACAATGTGATGCATGGGGTCCCAGGAACTCAATACAATACTGGTACAGCTGCCGCTGAAAGCCCCGTTTTTCCTTATCTGATATTTCCTCGGCTCTGCCGTCATCATCCATCTGAATCTCTACATACCGTATACCGGATGCCCCATCCATATGCGACTTCACATACTCCAGATTCACACTGTCAAACTTTCCCTGAATCAATGCGATCAGATGTCTGGACAGATACGCCTGCTCCATTTCCCGGCTGCTTTGCTTCTTCTGGTTGTCCGCCCTTCGCAATACCTGGACTTTATTCAGCACCTTCAGCAATTCTTCCCGGTCTACCGGTTTCAAAATATAATCTGTGCAGTCGTAACGGATCGCCTTTCTCGCATACTCAAAATCTGCATATCCGCTCAGGATCACAAAATGTGCATCGGAAATCTTTTCCCTGCGTATTTTTTCCAGAAGTTCCAGTCCTGTGACGACCGGCATTTTTATATCCGCAATAATGAGATCTACCTGCTCCCCGCGCAGATATTCCAGTGCTTCCTCTCCGTTTGCCGCCGTCTTAACAACTTCAAATCCCTCCTGCTCCCAGTCAATCAGTATCTTCAGTCCCTGTAATATAAACGGCTCATCATCCACGAGCAATACCTTTAACAATGCTTCCCCCATCTTTTTCCTTCCCTTCTCTACAATGGCATCCGGATACTCACTGTCGTACCGACACCCTGCTCCCCCTCTATATCAAATGCCACCTGCTCCCCGAATACCATTTTCAGCCGCAGACATGCATTGATGATTCCCACTCTTCCGCCATCCTTTAGCATATCAATGCTGGCGTTTAGCATGCGCTCTTTTAATTCCTGCATCTGGGAGGCGTCCATGCCGCATCCGGTATCTTCCACTTCCAGATAAAGTGCCTTCTGCTTTTGGCAGATCCGCACAAAAATCCAGCCGGGAGCTGTCTTTGCCTCAATTCCATGTACACAGGCATTTTCCACAAAGGTGACAACTGTCATTTTGGGAATTTTAATGTCCAGACAATCCTCTTCCACTTCAAGACTGTAACTTAACCGCTCTCCAAACCGATACTTCTGAAGCCCCAGATACGCTCTCACAAATTCCATTTCCCTGCGGATCTCGACACTGTCGTTTCCCCATTCCACATACTGACGCTGCATCAGCGCCAGCTTTTCCACCATGTCTGCCGTCTCATATTCGTTTTTCAACAGGCTGTGCATGCGGATGCTCTCCAACGCATTAAACAGAAAATGCGGATTGATCTGGCTGTGCAGCGCGAGCAGTTCTGCATTCTGTCTTTCCACCAGCATCTCCTGTTCTTTAATCTTATTCTTATACACAATCTGAATGAGTTCATTTGTTCTCGCAACCATGCGGTTGTAATTGCGCATCAGGCTTCCAATCTCATCTTTTCCACGCACATGCGAAATCGGCACCAGATGTTCCCCGCCGACTGTCTCGAACACTTTGCTGAGTTCGCTGATTCTCTGCGTAAATGACCGGTTAAATCCCCGCACCAGAAGGAGTGGCAGAATCGCATTTACAACAATTAAGAATCCAATCAGCGGCAGGTTTTTCCGGATTTCCGTCCACAGCTGGCGTTTGGGCTGCATGACATAAATATCCAGATCCATTCCGTAAAACTCAAGTTCCTGACAGTATCCGACCCTGCCCGTCTGGTCAAATGTCTGAAATTCCTTTCCGATACTGGAATATCTGTCATTTGATAAGACAATCTTATCTCCCTGGCAGATAAATACATCCGTGTCATAATTCATTTTCTCTAATGTCCGGTTTACTGCACTGTAATCGATGTTGATCAGCAGCACCTTTTCCATATTATTTTCCGCATAAAAGTCCAGCTTCTGGAAAAAAAGCATCCGTCTCTGCGGCTCCACCGAAGGTGCCCTGCTGTCATCATACTGGAAATATAATCCCTTATTCAATCCGTTATCCTGAAAATAGCGGTACACTTCTGTACCGCGTATTTCCTTCATATTACATACCTTTCCCCCATTCACGATCGTGTCATTATCCGCATACATCGTGATTACCATGTTGTTCATGCCAAGTCCGCTCTCAAACAGGGTATCTTTAAAAAAATCCTGATAACTCACCACATAGTCCAACGGATCGCTGTAGGTATTCGCCAAAAAACGGTTAATATATTTGCTCGTATAAATACTCTTCCCGATCTCTGCTGCATTGTTGACCGTATTTGAAATACTGTATGCAACTGCATTGGCAATATTCGCCATCTCATGCTCTCTGGCTTCCCGCTCAGACTTCATGACAACAGAAAATACCGCACTGTCCGTCACAATCAGCGGAACCAGCACGCACAAGATATACAGGATATAAAATTTATTTTTTATTTTAAAGTCATCCATCCAGGCTTCAACCGCATGCAGAATTCTCTTCATATCCTCTCCCAGTATTTTTATACTAACATTGTTTTTCATCGAGTGCAACGGATACCGGCAGCATCAGTATTCCACTTCCGTCACATTTCCCGTTTTGCATATAAAAAGTGTGCTCACCGTCTGTCCGGTCAGACGGCTGCTTCTCTCATCCGGCTGCTGCCCTCCGACTGCGATCTCATAGCTTCCCGGGTGTACCAGACATTTTCCCTCCTCGGAGATCAGTGCAAAATCACGCGTAGAAAGGGTGATACAAACCTCTTTCTTTTCCCCACATTCCAGTGCAACCGACCGGATTCCCTTCAGCTGATAGCCGGGATCGTAAGCTTCTCTTTCACTGAATCTGACATATACCTGTACCGCTTCCTGTACCGGGTAGGTACCGGTATTCTCCACCGTTACATGCACCGTTACCGGCTCCAGTATTCCAAAATCTGTGACATCTGCATGTGCATCAGAATAACGGATCTGCGAATAGGTAAGACCATATCCAAACGGATAGAGCACATGTCTGTCCGTATACCGGTAGGTACGTCCTGCCATGGAATAATCCGTAAAATCCGGAAGAAATTCCGTTCCTTCATAAAAGGTAACCGGCAGTTTTCCGCATGGAGAGAATTCTCCGAACAATGCCTCTGCGATTGCTTTTCCACCTCTCGCTCCCGGGTACCAGCAATCCAGTATTGCCCGTATCTGTGCATGTTCCTGCGCCCACGACAGATCCAGTGCACTTCCCGCCAGCACGGTGAGCACAATCGGTTTTCCGACTGCTGCGACCGCCTCTAAAAGTTCCTGCTGCAGTCCGGGAAGCTTTAATCCCAGCTTGTCACCGCTGGCATACTCATTTCCCGCATCTCCCTCTTCGCCTTCGATGCCCGCATCCAATCCCAGACACATCACAATGACATCTGCCCGCTCCGCAGCAATCAGCGCTTCCTTAAACCGGTCCTTCGGCTCCCCGAGGAATTCTACCTGATCCTTATACAGATGGCAGCCCTGCGCATATAGGACGCGGGTTTTCTCTCCGGTGTATTCCTGAATTCCCTCCAGCGGTGTAATGTATCTGGAGGATGTCCCCTCATAATTTCCAACCAGCGCTGCTCTGGAGTTCGCGTTTGGTCCGATCACTGCAATGGTATGGACCTGTTCCTGCTTCAGCGGAAGAAAATGGTTGTCATTCTTAAGCAGCACCATACTTCTTTTCGAGGCTTCTAAGGACAGTGCAATATGTTCGGGGCACTCCACCACATCATAAGGAATGTTCGCATATGGAGACGGATAATCCTCCATCATCCCCAGCCGGATTCTAACATCCATCAGGCGCTCCACCGCTTCTGTGATCGTCTTTTCCTCCACCAGTCCCTGTTCACAGGCACGGCTTAAATACAAAAATGCCTTCCCGCAGTTTAAATCACAGCCATGGTTGACAGCCATTGCCGCAGATTCTTCTACCGTCTTTGTCACATGATGGTGCTCATGAAAATCAAGAATTGCCCAGCAGTCGGACACTACGTGTCCCTCAAAACCGAATTGTTCTCTTAAAATATCCTGCAGAAGTGTCTTGCTTCCGCACGCCGGTTCCCCGTTGACGCGGTTATAAGCGCCCATCACGGCTTCCACACCGGCATCCTTGACACACCGCTTAAATGCATACAAATACGTATCGTACAAATCGTGCAGCGACACCTTTGCATCAAACTCATGGCGCAATGCTTCCGGACCGCTGTGCACGGCAAAATGCTTGGCACACGCAGCCGCCTTTAAATGATCCGAATCTTTGCCCTGAATCCCTCTGATATACGCACAGCCAAGCTTTGCCGTCAGACAGGGATCCTCCCCGTACGTCTCATGTCCTCTCCCCCAGCGTGGATCTCTAAAAATGTTAATATTCGGTGCCCAGAAAGTCAGACCTTTATAAATACCTCTGTCTCCTCTTCCTGAATACGCTTCAAACTTTGCCCGTCCCTCGGTGGACACCACATCTCCGATCTTCTCAATCAGTTCTTCATCAAAAGTCGCTGCCAGGGCAATTGCCTGTGGGAACATTGTCGCCACACCGGATCTTGCCACTCCGTGAAGCGCCTCATTCCACCAGTTATACGCCGGAATATGCAGCCGCTCAATCGCCGGTGATTCATAGCGCATCTGGCTGATCTTCTCCTCCAACGTCATCTGTTCCACCAGTCTTTTTGCATATTCTTTCGTCTCCAGACTCATCTCTCCCTCTCCTTTTGCTCTATTCTTCTGCTCCACTGCACGTAAAGCTCACATAATCCGCATAATTTTTACTGTCAGTTCCATGCGAAGACGCGTACATTCCAATGGTGCATCCCACAAAGCCTCCCGCCTCTTCCGTGGTATACGCAAGCAGGCTGACCTTATCGCAGGCACAGATCATTTTTTCTCCCAGCCTTACCCAGATACCCGCACTCTGCTCCTCTCCGCGGATCAGAATCTCCCATAACTCCTGCTCTTCTTTCAGAAGAACTTCACGGATGACCTCTTCCCTGGCATGAACATATGTGCTCACCCGAAAGCAGACATCTGTTCCCTTTTTCCCGATCTCCATCCTCAGATGATTCTCATGGTTCTGGTATAATACCATTCCCGCCGTCTCATCCTCCGACTGTGGTTCAAAGCGGAATCTGACCGCTGCATGGAAATGATAGCTTTTCTGCCGGAGTCCGAAATAACTGCTGCATCCTTTTTCACCGATCGTCTGTTTTCCACAGTATAAGCGGAATACACCGCGTTTTTCTGTCAGCGAATAGGATGCCTCATTTCTTCCCCCGATCCCAAGCAGCCTCTGATCCGGTCTCGTCTCCCAGAAACACAGGGTATCGCACGTTCCTGTTTCTTCCGGAAACCGGTACTCTTTTAGCGGCACTTCCAGTGTCTTCTCCAGACGTCCGGTTCCGGCAGCAATTACCGGCCATCCATCCTGCCATACAACTTTTGCCAGAAAAGTCTCGCGCCCCATACTTCCATGGTTCTTACAGCGTCTCGTGGCGAGCATCACCACATACCAGTTCCCGTTTTGATCCTCCACCAGATCCCCATGCCCAGCATAGACCACAGGATAATCCGCCCCAAGATTCCGATGTGTAAAGATCGGATTGCGCGGGCATCCCTCAAACCATTGAAACAGCTTTCGGCTTCCCGCCACACTGATGCTGTGTTCCGGTCCGGTTCCTCCTTCTGCATGCAGCAGATAATAATAGCCGTCTTTTTTGTACAGATGTGGTCCCTCCGGCCAGATTGCCCCTCTCACAGCCCCTTTCCAGATTGCCATGCTCTCTCCGACCAGCTTCTTCGTCGTCAGATCCAGTTCCTGCACCCAGATCTCCCAGTCCCCATTGTACCTTACTCCATCGGGATTCGGTCTGGTTCCGCAATAATAGCACCTGCCATCCTCATCAAAAAACAGGCTGGGATCAATCCCGGCTGCTTCTTCTCCCAGATAACAGGGATCTGACCACGGTCCCTCCGGGTGCTCCGCCGTCACAATAAAATTACCTCCATAGCTGACATTTGTGGTAATCATATAATAAATACCCTTATGGTATCGGATGGTCGGCGCATAGATTCCCCTGGAAATCTCCTCTCCCCCAACAGCAAGCTGCTCTTTTCTCTGCAGAATATTTCCGATTTGCTCCCAATGTGCCAGATCCCTGCTGTGAAACAGCGGAACACCTGGTGCATATGCAAAACTGGATGTTACCAGATAGAAATCTTCTCCTACCCGGCAGATCGACGGGTCCGGATAAAATCCCGTCAAAATCGGATTCTTAACTGTAACCATAGCTTTTCCCCCCTACTCCACATATCCAAATCCGAGAATCGTAAATTTCTTATCCAGATTCTCACCGCTCATCTGGATTCTCACGGTATGTGCTGCCGTTTCCTTCTCCTGAAATACGAGCACCGCATTACAGTGCAGCCAGTTATTGACATGTGGATCTGCTGTGAACCGGAATTCCCCATCCACCAGCACATCCGCTGTCCCGGCATCCACCTCGCCGGAATCCTTAAATATCAGAAATAACGCCCTGCATGTGATCGTCAGTTCAAAAAACGCCCGATCCGGCTTAGTTCCATCATACATCCAGTTATATGGGAATTCCGGCGTAGTGCAAAGATCCTGATCCATTTCCACACACTGCAGTTCATGATCTGTCGCATCAAAGCCTCCCTCTCTCATACTGGCGCCCTCATATCCGTCCCGCCGGTCTAAGAGTTTTACTTTTTCAAACGAATTGCCGATCGCAGGCTCCCCGTGCAGACACTGTTCTAAGACTTCCTCCTCCGTCATGCCCTGCCGGAAGCTGTCCACCCTCGCATGGTCGGACGTATCACATACCTCCATCAGGTATTCCAGACAATCTGCCATAATGGTATGTCCAAGGTTGGTCGGATGAAACATGTCATAAAAAAACTGGTTCTTCGTAATCACTCTTTTCTGTTCTTTTCCGGAAAACTGCGGGGTAACCGCATCCAGAATACTTACCATCGGAAGGTCGTACTGTCTTCCCACCGGCTGCAGACGTTCCTGAAGATTCCAGTCATTTGCAAATACGGAAAACAAGAGTACCACCGCAGGTCTCCACGGCAGCTTCAATACCTTACGCACCAGACTCTCATAGCAGTCCCCTTTGGTCTCATCTCCCTCATCATTCACCGCAAACTCGATTACAACAAGATCCGGCTGTTCCCCCTCACGCAGCACATCTCTGTCAAAACGGATCATTCCAAGCTCCGATGGGGTTCCTCCTACTCCCGCCTTGATGAATCTGACATTATTGTTCCGTGCAAATCGTTTCTGAAACAGCTGATATGACTTATATGCATAACACTCTGTGTGAATCGGCACTGCCCCTGCCCCCTGTGTGATGGACCCTCCGATAAAAGCAAGCGTCACTTCTTTTCCGGCTCGCGCTTTCTCAATCACTTTCCGGATGCGGTAGGTATTTCCCAGGTTCATAAGAGAGCGCTGCACCATCTTATAATATTCTTCCGAATGGAGATCCACTTTTTCTTCTGTCAGATCTTCCGGTGCCGTAAATCCGTCGTTTAAATAAAAACGGACATCTGCCTTTCCCACCCGTTCCGGCTGGTCAAATGTAAAGCGGATCTGTCCGGGCACATCATCATCCAGACTCCATTCATAATCCGACAGACAGATCCTCTGTTCCATCCCATCTCCCTGCAGTGTTGCCACCAGATTCGTTCCGCCCCCATACAAATCCTTTTTGCCGTACATCTGAAAAACAAATTCTATCTTTTCAGCCGGATGCTCCATCTCAACCGACACACCAATACTGTGTACAAGCGTGCGGAAGCCTTTCACTGTACCGAGCAGTTCAAGTATTCTGCTATCCGTGATATTTCCGACAATCTGTGCACTGTTTGCCAGACGGCCGTCACTTTCATAGATGAACTGCACTGCTTTGCCATCTCCCTGCTTCAGTCCGCAGATCTCTTTTCCACGCATAATATAAAAATGTGCTCTTGCTTTTTCCGGGTCTCTCGGTGCCACTGGTCCTGTCATTCTGTGCTCCTCCTGCCATTTTATTTTATATACATCTATGGTAGCACAGATCTCCTTCCGGATACGCGGGAGAAACTATAGATATTACTACGATAAATTAGTGTTCTTGCCCCTGCCCCCGCGGAGCGTTTTACCGGAAGCCGTCACATCAGAAATAAACGGCTGCCTTTATGCGGTAAGTAATATGAGGAGAACCGTTCTTTTTCTGATGTGACCGTCTTCCGGTATTGATTCGGCAGCATTCCGTACCGCTTCCGGAACAGGTTGGAAAATGCCTTACTGTTTGGGAAGCCGTGGTTCAATGCAATCTCGCCAATCGCAAGATCCGTCTCTTCCAGATCCCTCACGGCATGCTCCAGACGCACACTCGACAGATATTCCTTGTAATTGATCTTCGCATATTTTTGAAACATCCGGGAGAGATACGCCGGTGAATAACCGAAGATGCCTGCCAGCTTTTCTAAAGAGAGATCCTCCGTATAATGCTCCTTCAGATACCCGGTAATCCTTCCAAGACGCTTAAGCTGCTTATTGTTCTTAAGTATCTCTTCGCCCACCTCAAACTTCCGGTATCTTGTCACCAGAAGATACTCCAGCTGATAAAAACAGCTTAGCATTTTTAATTCGTAACCGGTCTGTTTCTCACCGTACGCCACAAACATTGTCTCGAGCAGTGAAAACACCTGACGGTCATCCTCTTTTCCGCTGTGGGAAAACCAGATAAACTGTTCTTCCGTATAATAATCCGCAAAGACGCCAAGCGGAATCTGCAGCACAATCGTCTCGTTTGGCAGAGGGGCATGGATCGCATGCACCTCATTGCTGTTCACCAGCACAAAATCCCCCGCTGCAAGCACATATTTTTTCTCATTCAGAAAAAACTCAAGCTGCCCCTGTCTCACGGCAAATATCTCGATAGAACGGTGCCAGTGCTTCTCCCTGATGTATTTTCCGCCGCCGCCCTCAAAGAGAAACAGCTTAAACGGAAGTCCCCTGTCCGGAACGATCACTTCATGCTGGTAGACAATATCATTCACTCCACTTCGGTCTCCTTTAACAAAATTTCATTACCGCGCAGTAAGCTGAAACCGCCGGTTTTCACCAGCCATCCTCATAAAATATACTGTATGTTTTTTATTTTGTTAAAAGTATAACATAAATTTCAATTTTCTCATTTATTTTTCACAATAAATTTATATTTTGTTTATCTTTCTTTGCAATACTGCACAATTTTCATGTTATCTTTTTTTTGCGTTTCCGGAATTCTTCCCGTTTTCCTACTCCGGCAGACTGTCCGACAAACATAAAGTTCCCCACCCCACCTGCGGATTCGGATATTCCTGCAGCAGACCAGAAGCCCTTCCTCCTCCGAGCGGACGCGCTCCGCGGATCAGGTACGCCTTTATTTTTTCTCCGTACAGGTACGCATCGTTTCCGCGCACAATCCCCCATTCCATCAGAAGTGCCGCGCTCCCCGTCACAAACGGGGTTGCCATCGAAGTTCCGGAACGCGCCGTATAGCCTCCGCCCGGCGCACAGGAGGTGATCTCCACGCCCGGCGCCGCAAGATCCGGCTTGACCTGTCCGTTTCCGGTAAATCCTCTGCCTGAAAATCCCGCCAGCTGCCCGAACCGCGCGTCGTACGCCCCGACCGTAATCACCTTTGCCGCAGTGGACGGAATGGTAAGCGTCGTCTCCTCCCGCGGCAGAAGGAATCCGGTGCCTTCGTTTAAAACGCCTCCCGCCGGGAACCACATATCATAGCGCCCCGTGACGATGCGCTGTGGAATCAGGCGCACCGTCCAGATTCCACTGTCCACATAGTCCCGCACAGGAAGGAAATCCAGGTAGATCTCCTGGTAAGGGCTGTACGGACTCGGCTCTCCATAGTAGAGCAGAATCTGCGTCTGACCCAGCGTAAAGCGCTGCGGTCCCTGTATCTGGCGGATCGGTCCGATCTGCATGCCGCCCGGATGAATGAGAAGCACCGCCATCTCATCCGCATAGGATTTCCAGATCTGAAGATTTAAGGCGCTCTCGTACGCGCTCACCGCGAACTCTACATTTTCCGCCTGCCCCATTCCAAGCGCTCCCGCTGTGTGCGTGGCAGCCGCTCCCTCATTCCCGCTTCCGATCACGATCGAGCTCTTCCAGTAGTTTGCGAGATCATCCAGATAAGTCTCAATGAGCGACGTTCCCGTGTGGCTTCCGTAATTATTCCCAAAGCTTAAGTTGATGGCGACCGGCTGCTGCCGCTCCTGCGCTTTTCTAAGGCAGTAATCCACCGCCTGCATCAGTTCCGTCGTCCGCGGGAACGCTCCCTCCCGCTGGTTGCCGAGCTTTACAATCAAAAGATCGCTCTCATACGCCACACCGCGGTATCTTCCCTCCGATGCTCTTCCGTTGCCGGCGGCAATTCCCGCCACGTGTGTACCGTGTCCCGATGCATCCCTGCTCGGGCAGACCGCATACCGCTGCTGTTCCGTGGGCTGCGCGAGCGCCTCGTTGATGCGCGCCTCATCGTACTCGGTTCCAAGGAAATACCCCGCCGGCGCCCACAAGCCCCTGGACGCCGGGATCGTCTGATCCCAGAGACTGACAATGCGGGTCGTACCGTCCGCCCTCCGAAAATCCGGATGCGCGTAATCGATGCCGGAATCAATGACCGCCACAAGGACACCGGCACCCGACAGGCCGGTTCTCTCCTGCAGCTGCGTAATGCAGGATGCACGCTTTCCATTGTCCACCGCGAAAAATAAAAGTTTCGGCTTTTCCATGTACTCGATTTTATCCAGCGCTGCCACCGGCTCCACGAGATGTTCCGGCAGCACTAAAACGGCATATTCATTCTGCAGATTTGTCAGTTGAATCCGCGGATATTCCTCCGGAAAATTTTTAAAAAGGAGCGTCTCAAGCTCCTCCGTTGTCCCGACAAATTTTACAATGACCTCCCACGTCTGTTCGGCACTATCGTAGCCGATGTCCAGCTCCAGCGACTTCTCCCGCTCCTCCTGTGTCGCCGCCAGTGCCAGATTCAGCAGATTCTCCATTTTTTCGTTCGGCATAAAGATCTCCGCAACAACATCTTATTTTTATTAGATGCCGCCGCGGAGACCGTTATGTCTGCCTGTATTCTGTTTTTGTCTGTTTTTTATTTCACCCGCTCAGAAAACATCATAAAGAAGCTGACCAGAAGACATCCCACCGACACCCAGATCATGTGAATACCGTAGCGCATGGACAGATTGCCGCCGATGCCGGCTCCGATCGCAAAGAAAAGAATGATTCCGAAATAGTAGAGCGACTGTCTTAACTGTTCCGGTCTCTTGTCCCGCAGATACATGGAAAATGCCGCCGTGCCGCTCCGCAGATTGCCAATGCACATCGTGCTCGCATAGGAATAGCCATTTACCTTGCGGAACGTCTGCACCTGCATCGCGCAGGCAAAAGACACCAGCACCGTCGCCGCCATGTTGTATTCCTGCGGGATAAATCCCACTGCAAATAAAATCACAATCTCAAGCAGCAGAATTCCCTGTCTCCAGTGAAGCCGCTTCGCGTATTTGAAACGCCCCTGTATGCGCTCCGCAAAAAACACGCCAAACGCAAACGCCAGCAACGGGAACAGATAGCGCAGTCCGTCCATCCATCTGCCCACCATAAAATTCTGGCTCATCAGCACCACGTTGCCGGTCTGGGCATTGGAGAAGACCTCCTCCCTCGTATTATAGGTATAGGCATCCTGAAATCCGCCGGAGACCGCCAGAAAAATACTGGTCAGAAATGCCTCTGACATCTGGAGCTCGTTCTTTTTCTCGTTCATAAGTATCTCTCACCCTTTCACATTCTTCTCTATTATAGCGGTTTACGTGAGATGCGCAAGTACCCGTTTTCTGCCGGCTCATAATTTCCGTTTGCGCGGCATACACTATTCCAGTATCTGAATGTGCGGCAGCCTGCCGGCGCATTCTCCCATGAAAGGAGTATTTTATATGTGCGGAATCTCCGGTTTCTGCGACTTTTCTAAAAATTTTAAAAAGGAACCCGTCCTCTGGGAACGTATTCTCACCGACATGCATCACGCGCTCGCCCACCGCGGCAGCGACAGTTTCGGCACCTATTTAGACACGCATGTGGGGCTTTCCCACGCCAGACTCAGCATCCGCGACATTGCGGGCGGCAGTCAGCCCATGATCCGGCAGGATGAGGGACGCACCTGCGCGATCGTCTACAATGGCGAGATCTACAACACCGACGAACTGCTGCCGCCGCTTCTCGCCGCCGGGTATACTTTTTCCACCACTTCCGATACAGAAGTTATTCTCTGCGCCTATCTGCACTATGGGAAGGATTTTGTCAGCCGCCTGAACGGCATTTTTGCCTTTGCGATCTGGGACGGCGGAACCGGTGAACTGCTTTTGTACCGTGACCGTGCCGGTACCAAACCGTTCTTCTACAGCACCCCGGGCGGCACACTGGTCTTTGGCTCCGAGCCAAAAGCGCTCTTCTGCCACCCGGATATCTCGCCCGCCATCGATGAAAACAGCCTGTTGGAACTTCTGTCCATCGGTCCGGCACGCACGCCCGGCAACGGCATTTTTTCCGGCATGCACGAGGTTCTCCCCGGCCATTATCAGATTTTCTCCCGGGAGGGCACGAAGCAGGTGTGCTACTGGGATCTTACCGCCGCCCCGCACACCGATTCCTATGAAAAAACGGTGCAGATGGTCTCTTATCTGGTGCGCGATGCCGTAAAGCGGCAGATGGTCTCGGACGTCCCGGTCTGCACCTTTCTCTCCGGCGGGATCGACTCTTCCATCGTGACCGCGATCGCCGCAGGCTGCATGCAAGAGGACGGGCAGACTCTAAATACGTTCTCTTTTGATTTTGCGGAAAACGATAAATATTTCCAGTCAAACGCCTTTCAGCCCGAGCGCGATCTGCCCTACGTCAACATCATGCTCGCCCACTGCCAGACGCACCACACCTATCTGGAATGCTCCCAGAGCACGCTTTATGAGGCACTTTTTTCGGCGGTCGACGCCAGGGATCTTCCCGGCATGACCGATGTGGATGCCTCCCTGCTCTACTTCTGCTCTCTGGTCGCCAGACACAACAAAGTCACACTGACCGGAGAATGTGCCGATGAAATCTTCGGCGGCTATCCCTGGTTCTACCGCCCGGAGCTTTTAAACCGTGACGGTTTTCCGTGGTCTGCCGATGTCTCTGCGCGCGCCGCATTCCTGTCCGGCGACGTGACTGACCGCCTGGATCTCGCCGGTTACTCGCGCGCCCGCTATGAAGAGACCATAAGTGCTTCCCCGAAGCTTCCCGGCGAATCGCCCGAGGAAGCCCGTAGGCGTGCCGTCGGCTACCTGAATATCAAGTGGTTCATGCAGACGCTCCTCGACCGCATGGACCGCACCAGCATGTACTCCGGTCTGGAAGCGCGCGTTCCCTTTGCCGACCACCGCATCATGGAGTACGTCTTCAACGTGCCGTGGAGCATGAAGTATCAGAACGGCGTGGAAAAAACGCTGCTGCGCGACGCCTGCGCGGATCTGCTTCCGGCAGAACTGCTGCACCGCAAAAAAAGCCCGTACCCGAAGACTTACCACCCGGGCTACGAGAAGCTTCTCGCGGATCACCTGCGCCGGATCATAAGCGATCCGAACGCGCCGGTCTACCCGCTGATCGATCCCAAAAAAGCCGAGGCGTTCCTCGCCGCTCCCAAGGAGCTTGGCAGACCGTGGTTCGGTCAGCTCATGGCGGGACCCCAGCTTATGGCATATTTTATCCAGCTCAATGACTGGATGGAAAAATATCATCTGTCCGTGTAAGGAAAAGAAAACGCCTCCAGAATCGTGTCCTCCTAATATGCGCAAAGCAGATACTACAGTGGATTTTCTTCCGCCCGGCGGTGAATCTGGAACCGAAGTGATATCGGAGCCAATCTGCACCATATCCGCAGGAGACAGAACAAAATTATTCACATTGAAATTCTGCTGGATGCGCTCCGCGTGAACTGACTTCGGAATCGCCACAATCCTCTCCTGCCGCAAGGAGTGCTGTTGGCAGAGCGGTCGGGGCAGCTTTCCTGCTGCGCCTCGCCGACCGCTTTTTCAGTGGGATATTCCGTTAGCTGGAGAACGAGCAAAACTGAAATCTTCCGTTTCCAGACTTGTTTGTATCCTTTTTCCCGAATTGGGAAACCTCGTTCCTACACTTCATATGGCTTCCGTCTATGCCCTGCTTTCCGAGTTTCCAAGTGCAGACACAGTTGCGAATGCTCATCTTAATGGAAGAATTTTTTGTCTTAATGGACTGCTTGAATTCCTTTAATGCTGCCCGATACTGCCTGAACATTCCCTTCTTTGCTTTATCAACCTTTTTGATTTTCAATTTTCTCACCTTCTTTCAAATGCCAACAAAAAAAGCCGCCATGAAGATGTACTCTCCATAACGGCTTAGTTAAATGTTATTTTTTCCTTTTGTGGCTCTTGGGATTAAGCCTCATTTCTTTTGCCATTCTTATTTCTTCTTCCCCAAGCTTACATTTTCTTTTTGCTTCGTCCCAAAGTTGCTGGCTGTATGCCATGAAATCACATCCTTTCAAGATTTTCTTCTTGACAAACAATACATATACCTTTACTATAGGTGTTAGGAAGAAACGAAGTTTACTACCGTACAGCTATTGCTCATGCGGCTTGCTCGTTTCTTTTTTTGTTCTTACCAAATCATATAGATAAAGTTTTCCATCTGCATCACATCTTACAAGCATTCTTGTTGAAAAAATGTTATAACGCTCCAGATTTCCATCTTCATCATAAACCGGTATTCCAAATCTTGTATTATAACGATACCATCCAAATTGTGCCTTTGCCCCATGTTTATTCTTATAATCAGGATACTGTGCCTTTTCAGAAGCAATCTGGATAAGTTCACCAATAGCAGGCGTAATGTTTGCTTTCGCTTTCATATTAGCACCTTTTAATCCCTTTGTATCATTTGAATGACTGAACTCATCTGGGAAATCAGAACCGATATATATTTTCTCTGAGGTTTCGGATATTTCAAAGTATTCTCCAATATATTCTTTCAGATACTGCTCTACTTCATTCCAATCTATCCCCTTCCTCGACTTAAATCTTATATCATTAATAAGGGCTATTTTTGAACCATCCAAATCCGTAATAATACTGACACTTTTGTTCATATTTCTCGTCCTTTTCTCTTCGTATCAGATATCTTTCGACATCTGATGCGATTTTACCATAAGTGTCACAATTATACTATGAATTTTTCTGCTTCTCCTTCGCTTTCTGTTCTTGGATTATTTCGTGTAAATTTGTGTTGCATCAATCTGATAACTAAGATTTGTCAAGGTTCCCTGACAACCAGCAACTGCACTTTTGGCACAATCCGGAATAGCCGCTAAATTTTCTTCCAAATATTTTGCTTTTTCTGGGTCATTCATGCACTTCTTTAAAAATGCACTTGATACAGATACCGTTGTTGGGATCCTGTGATTGCCATAATCTTACCTTCCTATCTGTTTTTACTTTGTCTGACTAGTTTCTTTCTGAACTTTATCAGTGTTTTTCTTCCAACAACTAAATCAATATTGCTCCTTTTCAACGCTTCTATGCCAGCGCATCAAATGACGATGTTTCGCTTTCCGTCACTCCTATAGAAGCTGACGTACCTAGCAGTTCCACCATTTTTCCTGTCAGATCTGCCACATCTTTTCCATCAACCTTCAGATTATATTGCCGTTCTTCCTGCTCCTGTTTTTCGGCACGCTGTTTTTCCAGTCTTTCCTCTGTCTCTTTCTTTTCTGCTTTCCTTTTCTCGAGTCTTTCTTCAAGTTCTTTCCTTGCTTTTTCTGTTCCCGGATCAACTTCATCTTGAGTACACATTACAGAACTCATGCTATCATATCCATTTATAGTAATACTATAACTCAGTATCTTTGCTCCTCTTGCTGCCACATAAGCTCTTGACTGTTCTATTGTTTTTGGTATTAGCGATAAATTGTACTCCAGCCATTGTTTTGTCTTTTCATCTCCCATAGCCTCTGACAAAAGAGAGCTGTTTATATTTACGGAATAATCTTTGCCTCTTAAGCAATCATATTTTTGTGTTAAATAGTTCTTATATTCATGGGCATTCTTATATGTTCTGCCCGTTTTGCTGCCAGCATTTTGTGTGTTGCTATAACGATTCGTGTTTGCAGCATAGGTAACACCTGTATCATTTTGAATCTTCATTATCCTATTATCCTTTCCCTGAAATTTTATTTATCTGTTTTTTATATCGCCCTTTCTTCATTTATTATCTACTCAAATGTAACGAACCGACCTTTTTTTTGTAATAAAAAAATCAGCAGACATATTTCCCACTGATTTTGTAATCGTCATGCTTTCTGGTCGAAATAACCATTATACTTCCTTATCTATCTTACCTGACGTTAGAGAGGAATCCGTTTTCAAATATGTACCATTGTTTGTATAAGTCACACTTGCGCGGTTTGCAGCATTTGATATACCAGCTGCTTTCTGGGCTGT
>ULTV01045146.1_pt1 | contig 73890 bp, 65 predicted proteins | sample 1957931 | NCBI WGS metagenome assembly ULTV01 (sample SAMEA4835743, study PRJEB28245) | human gut metagenome | biome: gut microbiome; material: fecal sample | place: Denmark | collected 2008
TATGTTATATTATGTTACGTTAACGATACCGCTTTCAGATCCTATGAAACATTCATCTTCTCAATTCTGCACTCATGTTTCTTAAATTCTTCACCATGACTTTCCACCGCATCATAATTAACTCCAACAAGAACAACTTCACCAGAATATCCTTTCAGACTTTCAACATATTGTCTATTCTTTATCTGATTTATTGCAGAATCAGCCGACTTATTCCATTTAAGTTCCACTATAATCGCTGGTTTATTAACATTACTTCTTGGCACAAACACCATATCCGCATAACCCTTACCACCTGCAAGCTCACGATAAACTACATAATCTTTCTTTGCTGAATAATACGCAAGTGATATAACACACGCAAGTGAATTTTCATCATTATACTTCAATATAGATGTATTCTCCTGATGTACCTGCTCTATCATTGATGCCACTTTTTTCTCATCACCGTCTAATGTTGCCATAAGCAGTTCATCCGAGCTTCTGATAGCATCCATGACCGTTTCCCAGCCGCCATCTTCTATACAGTTGATGAATTCTTTCTGTACCTCCTGGTTTGGTATCGTAACCATCTGATTATAAAAATCATATGTCAGATATCCAAGATGTACAAGTAATGTCAAAACATCATCAGCACTTTCAAGAGTTGTCATATCATTCTGGAACTTATCTGGATTAATACGGACACTTTCCCCTGATATCAGCCTTATAATAAAAGCTTTAAGATTATACATATCAAGCTGAATATATTTCTTTAAAGCCTCGTAAGTTTCTGTCTTAGTCCAGTAGCTGTCAAAATCGTGTCCTAGAAGCGACATGACAACCGACCTCGGATTATAAATATGAATTCCTTTTAACTCATATCCATCATACCACTGTTTCATTTTTTCATATGGCATATCATACTGTATGCACAGCTTCTTAACCTCATCCTCTGTGAAACCCGTAAATTCTGCCAGTTCACGCTGATTAGTCATTGAATATTCATCAAACATATTTAAAGCTGAATGTTCTCCATATTTCTTGATTGGCAATATACCTGTCATATATGCGAGAGCCACGTACGACTTTCCCTTTATAAAAAATCTTAAGAAATCCAGATACTTCTTCTGTTCCTCAACATTATCAGGATATTTTCTAAAAATACTGTCCCACTCATCAATTATTATTACAAAAGACTGTTTTTTCTCGCTATATATAGTTTCAAGAACATCCACAAGATCATTCCAGTCAAAGCATTCCACATCTGAATATTCTTTTCTAATATCCCATAATAGTCTTCTTTGCAGATAATCTATCAAATCATCTATTGATTCTGCCCTTGTTAAGAAATCTATCATATTGATATGAATTACATTATACTTATTAAGATGTTTTTCAAATGTTTCATCCTCTGCAATCTTAAAACCACTAAACATATCTTTGGAATCAATATTCTTACAATAATATGCCACCAGCATATTAGCAGCCATAGACTTTCCAAAGCGGCGTGGACGACTTACACATATATTCTGATGCTCAGTATTAAGTTTACGGTTTGTAAATGCAATCAGCCCGGTTTTATCAACATATATCTCTGAGTTAATTGCTTTCTTATATTCATCACATCCCGGATTAAGATATATCCCCATTGCTTTAACCTCCACATATCATATTTCACATCTATTACTATAAAGCTTTACTTTCCTTTGCTGCAAGCCTTTATTCTGTTATCTTTGACTGTTATCTCTAACTGTTATCCCTACCAGTTATCTCTGTCTTTATGACTCTTTAATATATTTCTTTATAAGACAGGTATACTCTTTAGTATGTGTATCATAATTAATTCCAACTAACAATATGCTGCCTGTATATGATCTTACAGAATCTGGATAACGTCTTTCTTCTATCTGCTGCAAAGCCGTATCAGCACTCTTATTCCACTTTTTTCTTCTAGTCGCTTTAACAAGCTCCTGTCTGATTTCCTCATTAGGAATAACTGCTGTTTTAAAACCTTGATCATAAGCTAAATATCCAAGATGAATAAAATACGTAATCACATCATCTTCCGTAAATCCAATATATGATGCTAACGGACCAGCATATAACATTGAATAATCCTTAAAATTATTAAGAGCTGACTGTGTTTTCTGCTTCTTTATAGGTAAAATACCTGTCATATATGCAAGCTGGATATACTTCGTTGGTTCAGTTCCTTTAAACATAGTTCTAAGGCCTGAAACGCTGAATTATCTGGATTAACAATTGTCCCCATAGTTGCTTTGCCTTTCTTTTAATTAACGATGTCAAAAGATTCTTTTATATAATTCACTACTGTAAATTCATTCTATCATTTAATCATCTAAGTCTCAATCACCTGTTATTACGACTTTCACTTTTTCATTTGTTTTTTTTACTTCAAATGTTATAATTTCATTATTAAATAAATTGTCTTACAGGTGAATCAATGAACGAATTAGAACAAATAATATCAATAATGGAACAATTCCAAAAAGAACAACAGCAAATGAAAAATGACATAAATAATCTATATAATACTGTTAAAAATAGTCTTATTATGCAAAAAAACAGTACAACGGATATGAATGAGAGAGTCCTTCCAGCCCTAAAACTTATGATAGATGGATTAGGAAACAATCTTAAATACGAGATTGCAGATTACATAACTCATAATAACCATTTATTTTTTCCAAAAATTGAATCTCATAAAACAACCATTAATAATATTATTAATGAAGGTAAATCACTTGCAAGATTCGGAGATGGCGAATTTAGTATAATATACGGCACAAATAGATGGAGTTTCCAGCAATATGATGGGCAATTATCAGAACGTCTACTACAAGTCTTACAGTCTGATAATGATAAATTAATGATTGCTATAGCTGATAATTATGGTGATCTGAGCAAATATACATCAGAATCAAAATCCGAAATACGTGCTTATATGACTGATGAAACAAGAAAAAAACATGAAATACTACTAAATAAAAACAAAACATATCACGATGCATATATCACACGATGGTATATGATGATGAATGATAAAAAAACCGAAGCACCTGCCAATAGATTATCAAATCTTAAAAAAATATGGAATAATAGGAATGTAATCGCAGTGGAAGGTGAATTCACACGTTTAGGAGTTGGCAATAACCTTTTTGATAATGCAGCATCATTCAAACGTATTATAGCCCCAGGAACAAACTCATTTCGTAAATATGATGATATACTAGATGCGTGCCTTAAGTATGGTTCAAAAAATGATTTATTTTTATTAGCAATAGGTCCTTCATCTGGCGTGCTAGCTTACGATTTAGTACAAAATGACTATCAAGCTATTGACGTTGGACATATTGACCTTGAATATATGTGGTATCTTGCTGGTGCCGAAAACAGAACCAGCATACCTAGCCGATACAATAACGAAGTTGACCCTGATGTCATTCCTGAACCAGTTCAGGATAATTCATACTATGAGCAAATTATATGGAAGTATACGGATTAGATTAGATAATCCGTATATTCATTCCACATCAAATATTAACGCATAAAATCATTGGTTCCCACTAATCCCACACTTCATTATACCCTTCTGACTCTTCCTGCACTATCTCAACCATCTGACGTGCAGTCAGTTTATCCTGATATCTCGGATTATTGAACAGATTCTCATGATCCTCTCTTACTGTGTGCGACTTTTCAAAAGATATAGCATAAAAGTCCCTGCCCATCCATTCATAATCACGCTCAGTCATCTGCTCAGGATGGAAATAATAACCACCATATCTGAAAGAATGCCAGCTACGATAATCATACACTTCTGGATGTTTGCTCATCATATAAGAGCCATATGTTTCAAACTCACTGAAACTGTTTTCCTGTATATGTTCAATTCTTATTGCATTAAGAATCTTTTCCCAAAATACTGCTCCTTTAATATTCTTGTTAGATTCTATAGCTGCTATCAGTTCTTTCATATAGCTGCTGTTAAACAGCATATGCTCTGATATGAAAGATTTTTCAGTAACCTTTTTTATTCCTGGCAGGATATTCTCTAATGTAATGAAATATTCTTCATGATATTCATGCTTCATATCAAAATATGGCTTTCCACTCTCATTAAACATTGAAAAACACTTACATGGAACTGTATCCCCATCCCAGGTCATATAATATTCATCCTCACATATAGCTGAATATTTCATCTTGAGGAATTGCTGATAATACCATCCCACAAGTCCTCTTGGAAGCTCACGTCCACATAATATATCTGACATAACCTCTTTCATGCAATCGTATACATCCTGAAATGGTATAATGTCATTCTCATTAACAAAACCAGCCCTGTCACCTAAATCAGATTCCTTAACCAGTTTTTCAAGCTCAGAGCTTCCTACAAATATAACTTTCCTTACGGGTAAATAATCAACTATTCTTTTATTGTTGCATTCAACACGCTTGAAATCAGCTGGTGTTACTATTACAATAGCATCATATACTTTCGTATCTTGTTGTGTATCATAATAACTATCATTTTTCATACTTTCGCCCTACTCTTATGCCTTTTAATATAATTATTTATTATTTTCACCTTTAATCATACGTAAAAACTCCATGGTACGAATCTTCCATGTATGTTTTTCCTTTGCCAGTAAATATGCGGCATCCGCCGTATGCTTCCTAAAACTATCATCTGACAATACATTATTAATAATACATGGAAGTTCATCAAGTCTGCTTAAATCATACATAACAATATTTTTATTATTATTAAAATTGTTCCTTAAATATTCTGACGAATCCGTAAGACACACAGCACCTGACAAACATATATTAGCTATCCTTTCTGTCATTCCATATTTATGCCATGTCATAATATTAAGACCTATTTTAGAATGTCCCCAAACATCAATCGCTTCATCAACTGTTACTGCTTTATGTATTATCAGGTTATCCCTATACATACCATCATATTGTTTCCACGTATCTCCAAACACATCTATCTTTATACCGGATTTAATAATCTCTTCTATAATCTTAATTCGGTAATCATATACTATCTTCCTGCATACATTCTGAAGCGAGCATAATATATCAATGAATTTTTCTTCATCAACAACATATCCCTCACGTTTAAGCAGTCTACCCAGTCCTTGTTCGAATGTGTATGAAGAATTGCACATCATATAATCGTAATAAACTTTTTGAAACTCATCCTGTATAACCTCTTCGCCCAACACATGATACGAGCCTATGAACACAATATCATATATACGTTTTCTATTATCCGCAAGACCTGCATCTTCACCTGCCGGTGGGAACTGGATAGCATTATGTATATGATAATATTTTCTCATAAATTCTGCATAATATTCATCTTGACACAGCATATAATAACTGTTATCAATTTTCCCCATCATATCCCTGAAATACATAGGATGATCAAACCAGAATACATATTTAGGAGCTTTAATATTCTTAAAATATTCTCTAAATAAAACTGGTGCCTGAAAACCAACGATTCCTTTTAATGTCTGTTTTTCTATACACTCAAGTCCGGTCTTCTTCCCATATGAACAATCTGATGTAATAACAGCCTGACCATTATGAATAAATTCCTTTGTAAGGCATATGGCAAATCTTTTTAACACTCCATAACAGATATCATCACCCATTATTATATAAAACGGAGCTGTATCAGCTTCTATTTTTCTAAATAACTGACTATTATTTAAAAAATCCATCACATATGCATTAAACAAATCTACATAGTCTGTATCTGCCGCATATGAGGTCATATTATCCAATACATTTTCTAACTGTCCACTTTTCCTAAGTAGATACATATACTTAGTTATTGCATAAGCATATGTTAATAATATTCCACTCCTTCTTTCTGTTTCAAACAATTTTTCATTACTATTATCTGATATTACATTCTTTATTCTGCCGAATCCTCTATCTGGAAATTTTCCTGCTGAATCAGAAGCTGCTGCATTAGAAACACTATAACCATATACACTACACACAGTATCATCACAATTCTCATGTGCAACTCTTAACGACAACTCATATATATCACCGCATTCAAGCTGCTCATTAAAAGAACCTGTAACACCAAAAACTGACATTTTAATTATCACCACATATGGATTCATATCTAGACAGTTAACCAAATTGTCAAAATGCATATCCCCCTGCAATATACCCTCACCCAATATAATCATGTCATAATTCATAAGGAATGAGGCTTCTGAAATAATCCTTCTTATTTCAGTACTATTGGTATAACTTGTATTAATAAATGCTATATAATCTGAATCGCAGGATTTTATGAGGTTATTTTTGTACTTGGGACTATTGAACTGAACATCAGAAATTTCATTATATGTTACTTGAAAACAATTTCTATGTTCATTTGATTCATCAATATCATCGCTTTTCTCACTATTTTTATTACACTTAATACAATCTGTTTTATTAATATATTTTTTCACATTGATATTCTCATTTTTATCATCCCGCATACATTACCTCTGTATTTTCAAAAATATTTTTATTTTGTTTAAGGAAATAATCTAAGTTTAATTATTACTTACACATATTTATATTAAATCTAGTTATTTAAAATATGTCCATAATAAGTAGACTCACAGAATATATACATTATATTATCATTTTTTATCATATACTCATCCACCTATATTCATCATACATCAGCTATTCTTTCACTATCACAGAACATAAGATTTCCAAGCTCTGCCATATGTATATACAATCTTTCAAATGCCATATTCTTATATTCAACCTCATAATCCGGTATATTTTTTACAATATTACGTCTGAATACAATTCCCTTAAAGCATATACTGTCAGCTGCAAGAATATCATCCAATGTTATTTTATCTTTATTATATCCTGTTTCTATGATTTTTCCACCTTTATCCATCAATCTCTTTGAACATACTCCAACACAGTTGTTATCCTGAATACAAGCCACAAGTCCATTATAATAATTGGCTTCCATGCATGTTCCTGACGATATATAGCTGCAGAATTCTGATTCTGTACTGTTATAAGCATATATAAATGACTTATATTCACCTATATGCTCATCATTTTGTATATACATAAGATTCTCTTTATCACCATATTCTTTCTCTATGCATTCAAGACAATCCTCTTGTGAAGCATCATCTATAACAACAACCTGCATATTATTATAAAATGTATCATATGCACACCTTAATGTTTTCATCACCCCCGCCTTATCATTATAATTATATATAATAATATCAAGCGAAGGCTCTAATGGTTGATTATCCCACTCTTTCATGACATTCTTCCATGAATTTTCAAGACACTCCATGGAATATACACTTTTATACACTTCATATCCAGCATCACACATATACTTTAAATCAGCTACATTATCTATAACATACTTTATCTTTTCAGCCAGTACTTCTGTATTACCTGCTGGTATAATTATTGCATTTTTCCCATTTTCAAGATAATATGACACTCCACATATATCAGTACATATACATATCTTTCTTTTCATAAGTCCTTCAACAGCAACTGCTGATGTTGGCTCAAGTCTTGATGGTACAACTACTACACTTACTTTATCATATAACCTGTATATATCATCATGATTTAATGAATCATATATTTTAACGTTATCATATTCATTATCGAGAGTAAGTAAATCCTCTAGTATTCCCTCCTCAGCTGTACTCATATTCCCAACAAATATATACTCTGATCTCTCATGATATACTTCTGGCAATGTTCTTATAGCCTCTGCTAATACATCTATCCCTTTAAGAGATGATAATGTTCCTGCAAGCAGAAATCTGACTATATTATGCTCATTATAATAAGCTTGTATAGCATCTGTTCCTCTTTCTTCCTTTACACCAAAATTCAGTATCTCCGACTCAGTATTCATATATTTACTAATCATTCTCTGTACATATGGTCCTGCTGCAAGAAACCTCATATTCTTCGTCTTTACCAGTTTGCAGTATTCTTTCTGCATTATCTGATAAAACTGCTCATTCTCATGCATCCACCATATAACCTTTATATGCCTGTTTTTCGCATAAGCAACAAACGTCCATAAAACGAGAGTATTAATAAACCATGTGCCAAAATACCTTGAAAGAACATCTATTAATTCTTCATTTATATACTTGCTATTGTATACCAAAACCGGTATTCCTTCTTTTTTATATTCTTCCTTAAGGCTGCCATCCATAAAAGAAATCACTGCAACCTTATACCCCTCTTTTTTCATTATCCTTACAAGATCGAGTAATACAATCGGAGCCCCTGTCCTTGATAACTGATGGCTAAAAACAAGTATTGATTTTTCATCTATATAATTATCATTTATTAAATTTCTTGATTTGCACTCCTTAAGCCATTCATCAAGCCTCTTTACTGGCTTGATACTATTATTGCTATCATAAGCAGCCTCCAGTTTTACTTTCACATTATCATCCATGATTATCTTCTCCAATTTTCACCTATTACTCATATCAATATGTTCATTCTTTAGATTACATACACTAAAAATATATCTCCATGCATTAGCATAACTATATTTGTCAGCTACCTTTCTACATCCATTTTCTGCAATTCTTTTTCTTTCCTCATCATGAGCAAGGTAATATTCTATTTTATTCATCATATCCTCATCGTCATAATAAAGAACCATATCTTCCCCATCTATAAAATATTCAGCCAGCTCCTCCTGGTAATTTGATAATAAAAAGCCACCTGATGCCATAATATCCATGGCTCTTAACGGAATCCCTGTCCGTATACTTCGTATAGTTATATTTAGATTAATCTTGGAATTTCTGAACACGACAGACATATTATTGTAATAATCAAGAGTTCCTCTATAATCAATATTACTATTATTAACAACAGCTGACTTTTCAGTATTCGTGTACAATGTAATCTTATATTTATCAGCTATTCTTTTAATAATACGTTTTCTATCATCACCCGATATTTTTCTGTATAATATATTTTCGATAATATCCTTATTACTTATCTTGAATTCATCTGTATACTGGAATGCTACACTTGCATTTATACGATTTACAACTACATCATCCAAAAGTTCGTCCAGCATACCACCCCCCTGAAACACTTTCTGAACATCGACAATAGCATCCATGCATCCCTTAAGATAATCATCCAGATGACTATACAGATATTCGTAATCAGGAGCAGATGCATACATATTTCCCATGAATGTAACATTTTCAATATCGTTATCTGATATAGGATTATTATCTAACAATGTATTAATCCGCTTCATATTAACAGCAAGCGGCAGATGAAATACATTACTAACTCCATTTTTCTTTAACCTTGCAACTTCGTATTTATCAAAATGAAATATATAATTATATGGATTATATATCATCTCTGAGTAAAGAGTTGTACATGGACTATCAAAACACCATGATATATACTTTATCTTTTTTCTAAGAGCTATCTTGGATATAACCGGAAGAAAATTGCAGCTGAATATATAATCATAAGCTTCTCCATCTATGCCTTCATCCAGCATACTCTCAACATAAGATATAAATCCTGCATCTGAAATATTGTTGCTAAGATTATATCTAAGTCTGGTAACTGTGCAGCCATAATTGTGCATTGTTTCATATATATCATTGCTTATTATCTCTTCCCACGAATAATACAATATTTTCATATTATTAACCTTTTCTTTATCAGTATCTTTTGACTTTTAACCACCAAACATCATATAATTGATTATAAACTATTATAATGTTATGGGCAAAAGATATTTTATTAAAAACGTGAGGAAAACATATGAAAAAAGTTTCAGTTATAACTCCATGCTATAATGTTGAAGAATATATAAAAACATTTCTTGACAGCATCGTTAACCAGACAATAGGAACTGATAATATTGAACTTATACTGATAGATGATTCATCTACGGACAATACACCAGAAATAATACGTGAATATGAGCAGAATTATCCTGATATGATTCTGGCAATATTCAACGAAGTCAATATCAAGCAGGGAACATGCCGCAATATTGCCCTTGATAACTACGTTTCCGGTGAATACTTCTGTTTCATAGACAGTGACGATGCTGTTCCACCATATTACCTTGAATATCTATATAATACTGCAAGACTTAACAACGCCGATGTTATACAACTTAAATCATCAAGTGATACTAACGATATAGCAGCCAGTCCAACTATGCTTACATATGATACTTTCATATGTGATACGACAGATAAAAGAAAGGATTTCCTTCTAAATCCTGCTATTATGACAGAAAGCTGTCTATGTAAGTTTATCAATAAGAACTATTATGACCATTATCACTTTCATTTTGCTGAGGGTGTCGCTTATGAAGAACCATTATTCACACATCCTATAAAGCATACAGCAAAAATAATATGCAGAATTAACGAACCTATATACTACTATCGTATCAACCCTAATGGAACCATGCAGGAATATATGCAAAGATATGATACTATCTGCCAGCATATGCTGGTACAGCTTGAAACATACAATTATGTCAAAGAGCATCTTGATATTGATACTTTTCTTTATGAAATGCAATTATACTTTGTACACACCTTTTTCTATGAAACAATTATTTTTCTTAATGCCCGTCAAATGCCACTTACTGCCGAACTTGTCAGATATATGTGTTCAATAACAAAACAGATTATACCAGATATAATGTCTAATCCTTACCTTGGAAAAGAAGGAACCTATGAACACAGAGAAGTTGCTGATTATATTGATTCATACAACCACAATGGAAATATCAGCGTACTGATAAACAAACTCAAAGAATTAAAATAATATACAGTATTTATACCTCAACAACTATTTTGTAAAACTATGACACTAATATTATAAAAAGCTACAACACACTGACTAATAACAGGAGATTATACATAACATGATACCTATATCCGATACAGAAGAATGCGTACAGGCATCTATAGATAATGATGCAGCATGGCATTCAAGCTATGATTCTGAACTTAACATACTCATCAGTTCCATCAACCAGTTACTAAACAATAATTCTGATGACAGTTTATATACACTATGCACATTTTTAACAGAACCAGATATCATCAAAACATTTAACGGAATACCTGAGATTGCTCACTGCCTGGTTGCTGTTAATATCACCGCCGAAGAATTCAATAATAACCTAACAACACCTTTGTATCTAAAAAATATACACAATATAGAACAAGTTATTAAAAAAAACAACTACTATAAGTTTCTTATACTAAACATAGAATATGATGTTGATGCTGAGATAGCTTTAAAATGCATAGCTAAAGATATTAATGATGGAACACTGTCTTCTCTGGCACTAGAACAATTTATCAAAACAACATGCGTAGATGGCGGTGATAACGTCAGAAAAATTATATCCAACTATATAAGTTCAATGAATGTTAACTCTGATACTATCAGCAAAACTAATACTGCCATCATTAATAATAATGCCTCTAACCCTTATATCACCAAAAAGTGTCTTAATATGTCCAGCTATAATGAGAACAAAACACAACAGTCCCTTAAAAACGATAAAAAATTCTGTTTCATAATATGCTCTAATAACAAGCAATACGAAACTGAATGTATCAGATACATAAATGCACTTAATATTCCTGATGATTATAGCATTGAAATAATTGTTGTACATAACGCCAGGGGCATGACATCAGGATATAATGCTGCCATGCTATCATCTGATGCAAAATATAAAATATATCTTCATCATGATACATTCATTATCAATAAAAATATATTATTCGACATACTGGAACAGTTTAAAGATTCCAGCGTAGGTATGATAGGAGTTGTAGGATCAACCAAACTTCCCAAAACATGCATCATGTGGTTTGGATGGCGTATAGGGCATCTTATATCTAACAGCATATACCGCACCACCGATTCTGTACTTGATGATATATCTGAGCCTACCCATGTTGAAGCCGTTGATGGATTCATAATAATAACACAATACGACATAACATGGCGTGAAGACGTATTTACAGGATGGGATTTCTATGACATTTCTCAAAGCTTTGAATTCAGAAAAGCCGGATTTAATGTCATAGTTCCTCCTGTAAAATCTGCATGGTGTTTTCATGATGACGGAATTATGAACCTTGATACATATTATCAAACAAGATTAATCTTTATGAAAGAATATGCTGATATGTTACATTAACGATTTCCCCATCTGACATCATTAAGAAAAATACCTGCTGATATTAGATTTATAAATATATTCTCATACAGTATAAGGATATCAGAATACCTGTACTGTATGAGGACAATCATACATAATATACACAATAACAAACTTAGCTTATATTATTTTTCTAATACAGCTTTCCATGTCGTAACAAAACATTCCATTGAATAATTCTGTTCATAGACCTTGTGTCCACTTTCATATATATCAGCAAGTAACTCTATATTATCTATGACATACTTTATTTTCTCTGCCAATGCCTGTGAATCTCCTGATGGAAATATATAAGCACTTTCATTATCCTTAAGATAATAAGACACTCCACATATATCAGAGCATATGCATATCTTTTTTTTCATAAGTCCCTCAACAGCTACCGCTGATGTTGGCTCATATATAGATGGCACAACGACTACACTTGAGTTATCATAGATTCTATATATATCATCCTGTGGCATACTGTCTAACAACTTAACATTATCGTATCTCACAGTAAGCCTTACTATAGAATCCAATATATTGGTATCCGCTCCTTTCATATCCCCTATAAATATGAACTCAGATTGTTTAATATATTCATCTGGTAGTTTTTTTATAGCATCAACCAGAACATTCTGTGCCTTAGTATATGATATTGACCCAATATCAACAAAACGGACTCTTCCTCCATTATCTTTTGCATATGTATGATAAGCTTCAATGGCATCAACATATTGTCTCTGCCTTACACCAAAATTAACAATCTCCGATTCGACATGAAGATACTTATCAATCATATCCTTAACATATGGTCCTGCTGCATAATACTCTATATTATCACTAACAATAGGTGAGCCGTAAGCATCACAACAGCTTTGAAAAAATATCTCATCCTCATGCAGCCACCACTTTATATTTACATCTGTGTTCTGTACATAACTTACTACAGGCCATAACAAAAGCGTATTAACTATCCATATATTATAATCTGCTACAAGCCTGTCTATGAAGTCCGGTTCTATATCCTGATTATCATAAACCATTATTGGAATATCATTCTTTTCATAATCTTCTTTAAGTTCTCCATCCCTAAATGATACTACAAGCACCGAATATCCCATCTCTTTTAACACAACAGCCAGATCCCTTAGGACTATTGGTGCTCCAGTTCTGGATAATTCATGTGACAATAACAATATTTCATTATTATTTTTTTCTTTCACATTCATCATACCTCCTCTACTTTCCTAAACAGCATATACATTAATGAACTATATAGCTGAAGTATAACATATTTCATATCTTTATTTTAGTTATTTGTTCGTTTTACTCTTTATTCTTGAATAAAATCTGCAAATGAATTATCATTTAACTATACATAATATAAACAGCTGCTTTACATAACACTCACATTGAAACATTATTATATGGAGATTAGTATGAACACAAAGGAAATACTCATAAAACTTAAAGACGCCCTCATTAATAACGCCCTGGATGCAGGTGATGTTCCAGTCAACGATATAAAAGAAGCTCTTATTACAGAATATACAGTTGCCATAGGAAAAGATACTATTGAATATAACCGTCTTTTCAATTATTGTTCTCTTATTCCTGATACTGGACTTAATAAGAATGAAACTATAAGCTTTATAGACAGAATGATTAATTATTCTATAGAAATATCTAACCATACATCTGTAAATACCCCCGAGCTTCCTGATAACATTGACCCTTATGAACAATATCAGACATATCTTAAACTATCGGCGCATTATAAGACAGCAAACATTAACCAGTATTATCTATGTCTGGAAAATGCTTACTTTCATTGCAAAGATGCTAAAACAAAACAGGAAATACATGATAAGATGACAGCTGTCAAAAACTCTTGCCATGTTACTGTTAAACCGGTCAGCATAGTAATCGTATCATATAATTGTATGTATCTTATGCAGAAATGTATAGAAAGTATACGCAATTACTGTTATAAGCCTTCTTATGAAATCATTGTTGTTGATAACGCTTCAACTGATGGTGTTACTGACTGGCTTGAACAACAGCCTGATATTGAACTTATAAAAAGCAATACAAACCTTGGATTCCCTAAGGGATGTAATATCGGTATACTTAATTCAAAAAAGGAAAATGATATATTCCTGCTTAATAATGATACAAGACTTACACCTAACTCATTGTTCTGGTTAAGAATGGGATTATATAAAGATGAGGAAACGGGTGCAACTGGTGCTATATGCAACTATAATGGCACGCTTCAATACCGTGAATTATTCTTTACAGCTCTTGATGATTATATCAGATATGGTTATATGAATAATGTTCCTATGAAAAATGCCTACGAAGAATGTACTATTTTATGTGGATTTGCCATGATGTTAAAACGCCAGGCACTGGATAAAACTAATCTCTTAGATGAAAACCTCTCTCCTGGTTACTATGATGATGATGATATATCAATGCAGCTGCGAAAACTTGGATACAGATTATATGTATGCCACAACAGCTTTATATATCACGCAGGAAGTCAGAGCTTTGGTGTTCTTCCATCTGACAGCATATTAAACATATGCAGCCGTAACAGAAATTATATATGGAAAAAATGGGGATTTGACCCACTTAATAACAGTATTGGTAACATATTTAAGATGATATACGCAACAGCAGAACCACTTGCACTGCTTGAAATCAACGCACATAATGGTGCAAGCTATGCACATCTTAACTATATATGTCCTAAACTTAAATATGTAGGCTACGAAAGCAATCTGTCTTATATACCGCTTACTATCAAAGAGGCTCATATTACCTACACTGATTATGATAACATAGATTTTTGCCTATATAACAAAGAATTCAACTACATTATAATTAACAATGCAACTGAATATAGCGAAGCTGAACGTAACAGCTTATATGCAAGATTATATGGCTGTTTAAAAGCTGACGGGCAGCTTATATGGAACGACAATACACCTCATAATGACTAAGCACATATTGATAAGTGGTAAAACATCAAGAGATGTTTTACCACCAACTAACTCAACACTTTATTATTCCTGCGATATTCTTGCATCAATAGCTTTCTTAAGCTTAGTCGAGCTTGTACTCTGTGTATAAGGGAAGAACACTAGTGTTGAACCATGCTTCTCAAGGAAATCCTTTCTTGCAAGCCAATATGGATCATGTTCATAATCACTTCCTGAGAACTGTACATCAAAATGATATACCTTATACATGTCCTCTGTATCAGAAAAGTTAAGTGGAAGCTTAACAGCTTCATCTACATAACGGCATGACTTCACCATCTCTATACGCTCATCAAAAGGCACGAACGGTTCTGCCTGCTTGTTAAGCCTTACTCCCTCATCTGATACCACTCCTACTATAAGATAGTTACATAACTCCTTTGCCCTTCTGAACATATTCAGGTGACCTATATGGAATAAATCAAATACACCTGCTATATAGCCAACATTGTATGGCTTGCTGTTATGCAAGGCTTCACCTGTTACTGATAATCCTGATTCCTTAATATTTAGATTTCCATTATTATAATCTGCATTATTAACAACGCCGGCATATTGCAATCTTTTTCTTACGCTATCTCTTCTCTTGTTTGGATAATCGTTTCCTGGATCATATATATGATATGAATCTATTCCCATATCTGCCAACTGTTTGGCCACCGCATAATACTTCTTGATACATATGATAATATGCAATTCTTCTGCTGGTATCTCCTTTAATATATCAGGTGAATTAACAGGTATACCTTTAATATCTGTTCCCCACATAAAGCTATTATTGTCAATAACAGAATATACTTCATAACAACCATCAAATTCATCTAAGAATCTGTTCGTAAATATGCCTGAACCAAACAATACGAGCTTCTTTCTCTGATTACCTTCCTCATCATCAAGTCCTTTAAATATATCAACAAACATATCCTGGTAAGTCTTAGCATCATAGTTAATCTTTTCCCTGTTTGTAAATAGATTCCTTCCATTCACTCGTCTGTTACGATAATATGTTTCTAACTCAGCCTGGTTTCGAAGCTTCTGAGTAAACTTAGACGACATACGAGACCATATATCCTCACATTCTGTAAGTCCGAATCTATCCATTATCTCTTTACGTGGTATAAGCTGTTCGAATTCGCTGTCTGTTCCATCATATATCAAAGATAAAGAACGATGCAGAATAGCCTTGGCTGGACAGTTTTCTATGTAGAATTCCTGATCATAATATATAAATCTGTCCCTTGGATTCTTCCTGCTTCCATCATAAAAACAATTCAGGGGAACCATATCTATATATCCTTTTTCAAGAATGATACCTAAATCCCTGCCATTAGCACTGTTCTTATCTTTCTCTGATATGATGTCTGTATGCTTAGAGGAAGATAATATAAGCTCATACATATCCTCTATAGCCTTATAGAATTCTTCCTTATCCTTTTTAGCCAGTTCCTTAAGAGCTATCATAGCAACCGTTGCATCAACATATGGCATAATAAACTTATCATCTTCTATATAAGAATCAACAACCTGTATTCCCCTGCTTCTTAGTTCTTCATGGTTATGCTGCATCTGCTTAAGCTTAACTATCCCCTCTTCATATATAGCCTTTTTATACACAGTACTCAACTTTTTTTTGTTATCGGACAATATTTTCTCATCATCATAAATATTATCTGTCAGCTTTCCACTACCACCACAACAACATATACCAGTAACCATTGCATTTTCTCTTCCTCTGTCCATAGACAATGTAACGTGCTGAGTATCATCATAAGTACCATCCATACTGCACTCTATAATATATGCATCAGCCATGGCATGAAACATCCCATTCTTAACAAGGTCTGTATACAGATATTCCTCATTAATAAATACACACTCCGGGTGCTCATATACTGGAAAATATCTTATAGCCAGCTCCTCCTGTGGATTATACCCCTCTGCATAAACAAGCTGTACTTCCCTAAGATTCGGCATAACTGCATAAAACTTATGATTCACAAGTCCACTTTCATCCAACATGCTTCTTAGCTCTGCACCAGAATAACACCTTCCTGCTATTTCCTTTTTATCAGCCTGTTTCATACCTCTATAATTCTCTATTCCATCAAAGCTATGATTGGTATACGGATCTCTCTCTCCACAAAAATATTTAATAGCCAGACGGTTCTCGCAGCCAATCAGCAACCTTCCTGATGACTTAAGCAATACCTTTAATGTACTTAATAGTTTGTGTGGATTATCACATTTCTCCAGCACATCAATACCAACTATATAGTCATATCTTGTTCCACTCCAATTATTACATGACATATCAGCACAATTCTGTATATCAGAGGCTGCTACCACATCAACACACCTTCCAAAAGTCACCAGTAGTTCCTGTATAGCACTGGTTTTTTCGCCATCATATATATATAATATATCTGTGTCTTTCTTAAAGCCGTACCATAACAACGCTGCCTTTGGAAACTCAGATATGATTGCTTTTACTGATATGTCTTTTGATGTATTATTCTTAGACAATGTACTATTAGATATATTACTCATTATATTTTCTCCAATCTATTCCACTGTTATATATGGCAGTTCTTCTACCTTAAATTTTTTCTTAATAACCCATACCGTCATCATTCTCTCTGCAAAAAAGCCAATAACTCTCTTACTATAAGCATTATACCCAAACACATCTATATCGCACGCTGCAGGTATGATAAAAGAAAACAACCATTGACAATACTCATCAAACACACTCCATGTAGTGGCAAACATATTGCATGGATAAAAATAATGTAGTCCCATAACATAATCAAACACATTCACATCCTCCGGATGTGCCTTTATAAGAGCCTCCCTGACCTTATTATATCCACAATCATAAGCCATATCTTTACAGACTATAACTGCTGCTATGTTACTCCATACTATATTAGACTTTATCTTGCTTAATACACTTCCTATACCATATATGACGATTCTGCTCATCGTGCCTTATCCTCCATGATGCTGATTACCTTCCTACTACTAATTCAAAATATCACATAACAATATGATATCAATACATCAGGCTACCGCTCTATTTCCATTACATACAGCTAACAAATATATTTATATTCCATCTAACTAACATTAAAGCCTTTAGAGCTATTATACTCTAAAGGCTTTAATGTTAGCAAATGCATTTTGTTTATATGTGTTATGCTACTTTTTTATCTGCGTTATTACTTCTAATAGATACAATTCATGTGCTATAGATAAAATACTTATATTCCCTTCCGAAGCATTAAAATGTAGTTCATTTGCATAATTTTGAATATATATTCCGTGGTTAACCAGATTATCATCTGGAATTTTTATACCTTTTTCAAATTTTGAAATCATTTCAGCTTTATCTTTTTGCTGCAATTCATTGTTACTATTTATTGATGCTATTGCAAATGCTCTGACCAATGATAAACCAACTGTAATAGCTAATGTTTCATTAATTGCAATATCTACCTGCTGTCCATCTATTTCACCTACAAATATCATCGGATGCGATGTAACAATAGCAATCATATAACATGCGGCAACCTTATGTCTATCTATTTTTCCTTCTGATGATTTCATATAATTAATCTTACAATAATTATTTAAATATACATACTTTTTCCATATTTCTTCTTTAATATTAGGAATTACTTCTATACAATTTACATACTTTAACTTATAATTATGTATTTCTCTTTCTATAACATCTTGCCATATTATTTCATAGCTTTCCCTATCTGGATGCATTTCTCCCATATTATTATTCATCTCCATCAGATTGTTCTATTCCATTTGTCAATTTAAGATATTGCATTGCATCTTTTATAGAAGAATCGCTGTTAGCTAGTCTGCCAATATATACATTTTGCATATTATTTATTGTTCTTGCATTTGTACAAACAGTTATCACTGTAATAATACCTACTATCAAAACAAAAAGTATTAAACCAACAAAAACACTTCCAATTAAGCCAATACTCATCATGCTGATTCCCCTTTCATTACATCCATATCTTTCTTCATTCTCTTAATTATTAAATCACTTTTAACCGAAACAATAATCAATGCTATCATATCTTTTAAAATACAAGAGGAAGCTGCTATAAACATACACACATTAATTATACATGAATAATTTTTACACATGTCTGCAAAATCAGGTGCTATTGAGCAAAACGCAATTGCACATGCTATAACGCCTACCCACTGATTTAATAATGACCATATTGTAAAAAATACATTGTCCTCCCCTTTTTCGTTAAAAATCATATCTATCACTCTATTTATCAAAAATATAAAAAGAGTTCTATAATAACTATCATTTTCATTCATTAAAGGTGGTAACATTAAAAATAGAGATATTAATGAAAAAATCATTTTTAAATATTCTGTTTTAGATTTTTCTTTATTCATATAACATTCTACAAATATACTCTTATGTACATTATCCCCCTTCTTCTCAATTAGTATACACTAATGTTAGCTTTATTTTAAATTAAATTAGATAATATTATACCATATTTATATATTCTATTCAAGATTTATTTATTTGACTTTTTACATTGGCTTTTTACGTTAACTTTTTATTAATCATTATTCACAATATAATACCGTTTCGTTAATAAGATTAGTATAATGTCTTAACCACATCTTATAATCTGAATTAAGAGATAAAATATATTCTGGTATTTCAAATATATCTTCTGGTTTATGATATACACAGATAGCTAATTTAGGCTTATACTTACATATTGTATTCATGTAGAAGCCTTTCTGGATATGAAGCAGAAATCATGGATTACTGCCCATGTCCATATGTACGAGTTTTTTGGCTGATATATTTTATACATATCTCTTGTTCCACAGAAATTAAGTGGAAGCTTAACGGCCTCATCAACATATTTGGATGAACGTACCATCTCAATTCTTTCATCAAACGGAACAAATGGTTCAGCCTGCTTGTTAAGTCGTACCCCCCTCATCAGATACAACACCTACAATTAAATACTTACACTGTTCCTTTGCACGTTTAAACATATTAAGATGTCCTATATGAAATAAGTCAAATACACCTGCTATATAGCCAACATTATACGGCTTATCATCTATATCAACAGTGATCATAATAAATAAATCTATCTTTAGGATTCTTCTGACTTGTATCATAGAAACAGTTAAGAGGCATCATATCAATATATCCTTTTGAAAGAATCGGACCTAAATCTCTTCCATTAGCGCTATTCTTATCTTTATCTGATATAACATCTGTATGTTCAGATGAATTAAGTATAAGCTCATACATCACGTCTATAGCAGCAAGATATTCTTCCACATTTCTCTTAGCAATTACTTTCAATTCATTCATCGCAATTGGAGCATCAACAAAAGGCATCACAAATAAATCACCATCAACATATGAACTCACAACATTAATGCCTCTATTTTTAAGATTGTTAAGATTATCCTGCATAATGTCAAGCTTCTTAATGCCTTCTTGATATATAGCTTTCTTATATACACTCTTAATGCCATCATGTTCACATATGCCTGTTACAAGCGCATTAGCATATCCCCTATCCAGAGAAATAGTTGCATGAAGTGTCTCATCATGTGTTCCATCAAGACTACACTCTATTATATAAGCATTAGCCATCTTATGAATCATACCATTCTTAATCAGATCAGTATATAGATACTGCTCCTCTAAAAAGACACTATCTGGATAATTGTATAAAGGAAAATATCTCATAGCCAGTTCTTCTACTGGCATATAGCCTTCTGCATATATAAGCTGTGCTTCTTCAAGAGATGGCATAACAGAATAAAACTTATCATTCTCGAATCCCGCTTCTGTAAGCCTCTCTCTTATTTCTGCCATAGAATAACATCTACCACCTATATCTTTCGTGTCTGCTTCTGTCAGTCTTCTGTAATTCTCAATTCCGTCAAAATTATGGTTAGTATATGGATCTCTGTCACCACATATGTACTTGATTGCATAACGATTCTCTGTTCCAAGAATAAGTCTTCCAGATGGATTCAAGATTTCACGACATACTTTCAACAATTCTTCTGGCATTCCTCGATAACATCTATGCCTATTATGTAATCATAATTATTCTCTACAATTTTTCCGTTTGGAAATTTATTTATCAATACTACACATGAGCAGGCTGTAACCTCCCCATTCTGCTGCAGAAGTTCTTTAACCGCCATATCTTCTTTATCTGCTCATTTGGGCGAAGATTATTCATCAACAGCTTATATTCTCATTTGACGATGGAGAAACAAATGTAGAAGCTTCTACAAAAATAGGAGTATACGATATGATAATCAAATAGTTTTCTTTACCAATAATAACATTTATTTTATGGTGGTCGACCAAATATCGATCACCATCATATATGCCTAAATTCCTTTAATCTTTTCTAATTATTCAAAAAATATATTACTGACAATACAATACAGTTTCGTTAATCAGATTAGTATAATGTCTTAGCCACATTTTATAGTCAGGATTAAGTGATAATATATATTCAGGTATCTCAAATATGTCCTCTGGCTTATGATATACACATATAGCTAACTTAGGCTTATACTTGCTGATTGTTTCAGCGCAGCCTTTCAAAGCAGCTAACTCTGCTCCTTCTATATCCATCTTAATAAATGTTGGGGCTTTATGTGTCTTGAAAAAATCGTCGAGTTTAATCACATCCACCTCTATGTCACCATCTTTGCTTATCTTAGTACTGCTACTATTGGAACTAAAATATAATTTGGAGTTATTATCATATACCCCATAATTATAAATATCCCAATCACTGTAATGTCCTTCTTTAATTATGTCTTTGCATTTAAAATACTGCTTTGGTTCGTGTTCAAAAGAATATATCTTTTTATACTCTCTATTGGCATAATTAAAATACTGTAATATAGATTCACAATCAAAACACCCAACGTCTGCGATTATTTCATCTTTATCAAATGTAAACACATCATAATACTGCTTAGGATCTGCATCAGTATATTCAGCTAAAGTTTTCCCCATATTTATTATATTTCTAACTCCTAGACTTCTTAATTCATTTTCTATTTCCACACCATATAATACAGAACTTATAACAAACACAGCCTGTGGATACTTTTTCACTGCTTCTTTCCTTGTTAATAAAGGTATATCCCAATCTTCTCCACCATGTACACTTCGATCACATATACAGGTCCATTCAACATCAGTTAATGTTGCTTTTATACTCTTTCCATAAAAACCTGCCCCATCAATTATTAAATCATACTTATTAATATATGGTTCAAGCATTTTGCGTAACCTGCAAAAGACATCCACACCATCTTTTGTAATAGCAGTTATATATTTATAGTCATATGTTAATGTATTCATTATTCTACAGTCATATATTTTCCTCGATAAATCATCCTGCATACGACCTCTAATTTTATTAGTACTTTCAATTATATCATTAAATTCCATCATCTTTTCTACTCTCATATATTATTTTCTCTGCTTTTCTAATAGCTTCCATCATATATTCCCCCTTACGGAGTCGTTCTCCAACTATTCTAACATTATTTTTCATAATATTATAATCATTATAACTTACGGATGCTAATCTTTGGGGCAACTCATATAATGATTTAACTATAACCCCAACATTTTCTTTCAATACAAATTCCGCCTCTGCTGCCTTTTCCCATATAATAATCGGTAGCCCTACTGCAAGATAAAGTGACAATTTATGTGGATTATTAATTTTTAGATATTCACCTGTAAGACCACTACATGTATCAAGTGAATCACCATCCCATACAAGTCCATATTTTCCTTTCAAGTTACTAATCAATTCATCCGGTAAAAATGTTCCAAAATAATTTATATTATTATAATGATTTATATTATTATAATTAGCACCATATAAATTAAATGTGACATTTTCAATTTCATTAAGATGATAAATATATTGAGATTTAACAACATCAAGATTTCCCGCAATTATAATCCCATCATCTTCTTTCACTTCAACTGATTTTTCGATTAAATAATCAAATATTCCTAATGACACTATTCTATTTGCTGGAAATCCTTTTGATATAAGAAATTTTTTCATGCTATTATTATGTACAATCCATATATCTGCAAATGTTTTCAACATATTGTATTGTTCAATATAATCTTCTCTGGCATTTCTCCTTAAAATTTCTATATCATGTACTACACATATAATTTTAATATTTTTTTCTTTCTTTAAATTACTAAGTCTGTTTACACTACCTGAAATATCAACAATAGGAAATTGAACTAATACTATAGAATCATTATCTATCTCTTTACATGCTTTAATCCACTCTGATTCCGTCTGCTCTTTACCATTTCTTATTGTCCCACGAACAATCGGCAAAGCCTTATATCCGCTATTGGCTGCTATCGTTGCAACATCCAATGGAGCTTTATGTCCCGCATTGTAATCCTGCATTCTAAACTCTGTAATCTGGTATTTTCCTGACATTTGTTTTACAGAAAAATCTTTTTGGACATTCATTTGACAATATATATAATATGGCACATTATCTAATTCACAAAAATGATTTAATTGTTCTTCAACTTCTAAATAATCTAAACATGTAATTAATAATATAGAATCATCTGATTGTTTTATAAAAGATTCTATCGAAATCACTGGTATTTTTTTATCGCATATATCTATACATGTATTTTTTTTATTTATATCTATTACAGCTTTTACTTTAATATGCGGATATGAATTAATGAAATCCTCAAAAATCCTTCCAGCACCATAACAGAACAATTTTTTATTCTGTATTTCATCCAAAAAATCAGATACAACTGCCGTTCTTTTATTCATTAATAAATACACTCTCCATTTCCTAAAATCAAGAATAAAATTCATCAATTGATAATGGTTTCATAACAATTATTTTTTCATTATCTATTCCTAATTCAACTAATTCTTCCTTTATTTCATTCATAAGTTTTTCATCATTTACAGCTATAATTACATAATCCAATTGAAAATTTAACATCTCTTTTGGTGATTTCACATTAACTCCTAGCCATTTTTCTTTTAATGCGTACCCCTTATCTACCCATATATAATTATTACATAATTTTTCTTTTTGTATTTGTCTTATATAATCTTTACCTACATTACCTGCACCATAAACAACAATATTTTTATTGCATATTAAAGCCTTACATGGAATAATAAAATTAATACTATTTATCCCTATTCCCATTTTCTGTGGTGCTATCTTTATATGCATGTTAATCCATTTTTCTAATTGTGGAATTAGCATTTCTCTATATTGACTTTTTTCAAAATTTTTCTTTAATGATAAATATAATTTATTAACACTAATTAAAAAATCATCATGTATAACATGTGTTATAGACATATTATTTTCTCTATAAAAATAGCCTTTATATTTAGTAATAGTAACAATCTTGCAATTTAATATATATTTATATATAAACTCTGCATCTTCTCCATAGTATACACACTCATCTACTGTATCTATTACTCTTTTTGTAATATCTGTTTTAAATAATTTAGTTGTAATATGGGTTACTAATCCATTGTGTGAAGTTCCCTCTTTATAAATCATATTTTTTATTACTTCTGTTGTTTTAGACAAATCATATACACCCTCAGCAATTGCATCTTCCCACACTCTATTATTTATTATCAGACTTGAAGTAACTACATCAGAAATACCTATATTATTAAGCATTGTTTCAAAATACTCTTGTGCTATATAATCATCCGCATCAATAAAAGAAAGATATTCTCCATGTGCATTTTTAATACCTTGTTTCCTTGCAAGTACAACACCTTTATTTTGTTGGTTAATAACTGTCACTCTTTTATCTTTTTGTGCATATTGATTACATATATCAAGGCTATCATCCGTTGAGCCATCATTTACTAATATTATTTCCAAATGTTTATACGATTGATTAATTATACTATCTAAACATTCCGGCAAATAAAGTTGTGCATTATACACTGGAACAACTACACTGATTAGATTTTCCATTATATTACTTTTCTCCTAAATATTTATTAACAATGTATTGATAAATTGAATTTTCCGAATAACTTTTCCCATGTCGTGTCAATTTTTGTATAAACCCACCAGATGTATATTCCAAATAATTATCATAATCAAATGATTCATTTAAATGCTTTGCCAACTCTAATGCCTTTATATTATTACATGGGACACTGTTTAACTTATTTTCCACTTCTTTTATTTCATTACTTGCTATTGCTGTTAAATAATCAATCATTAAATAATAAGGTATAGTATCATTTTTCTTATAAAAATAGAAAAAAGCTTCCATCACAAATTTAAATAATTCTTGTCCTGCAAATTTTGAATACAAAAACCATCCCGCCCAACATGATTTTGAACCAAATTCATGTGTTTTTATATTTCTTGTATAAATATCATATTCAAACACGTCTATAGGAATATCATCATTCATATAAATAGTTGCATCCAGCCACATTCCACCATACTTATATAGCAATGAATGTCTTATAATATCCGAAAGTGTTGCTAACGATATGCTTCCATTATTGACCTTATCCAAAACATATTCAGGAATTTCTATATATTCTCTATAATTATCTTTTGTTACCACAACTATTTCCATTTCCAAAGGAACATGTAACTTCCAACTATTCCAACAGGCTTTTATGAGCTCTGGTGCGAAATTTTTTCCTTGCCACCAACATGTCCATATCGTTTTATTTCTTAATTTAGGATTATTAATATTTAAGCATTGTTTAGGATATGTACTTACAAATGGCTCTATCATTTGATAAACCTTTTGTAATGGAAATGCATTTATCATTGCATAATCTATTGCATATATATTAACTGAACAAAATTTAGACTCTAATAAAGCTACGATTTCATTAATATAAAGTTCTGATACTGTCAACAATACTACATCATCTTTATCTATATGATATTCATCAACATCAATAACTGGTATTCCACTTATATTCTCTGGATTTCCCGATTTAGAGGTAACAATAATACTTTTAATATCTAATTTAATATTTTGTTCTTTTACCATTTCTAAAAAATAATTAAGTCTTACGCCGGCCCCGTATAAATATATGTTTTTATACAGTAATTTTATATCAATTAAATTTTCAAGTGTCCTTATGAATTTTATATTTTCCATATTTCATTTCCCCTAAAATCTATATCGCATATAAAACTGTATCTGCATCACAAAATGTATAATGTCTTAAATAAAAAGTATATGAATTATCCATTTCCAATATCATCTTAGGTATTTCATAAATATCATCATTACGATGATATACACTGATTGCCATTCTTGGATGATATGTCGAAATTAATTTTTTAGCTCCCATTAGTGCCTCCTGTTCTGCACCTTCAATATCCATTTTAATAAAAGTAACTTTTTCATTTTTAACAACATTATCTAAATCAACAACATCAACAATAATATTTCCATTCTCATCCATTTTAGATGCACATGAACCATCTGATTTAAACTTTAGTTGAGTTGTTTTGCTCCAACACCCCGCTTTTATCAATTTAGTCCAACACTTACATTTTTGAAGATTGTCATTACACTTAGCAATATTATCTTTGTCCGGCTCAAATGCATATATTTTTGCATTCTTACTCGCATTCCATTCACTAAACAATACAGATGTAGAACCATCGTAACTTCCAACATCTAAAAAAACCTCATTATCAACCGGCTTTAATTGTTGAAGATCAAAATACTGGTTATGATACATTGGACCAGAAAAATCAGCAATATTAATTATGTATTTTTCATCTATTCCACTATCTAATAACTGTTGTTTCATATCTTTATAATAATCTAATGAAGAAATAACTATCAAATCTCCAGTCTGATATTTATATTTATTATAATGAATAACTGGAATCCCCTTGAGAATATTCTTATTAGGATAATTATCTATAATACATTTCCACTTAATATTATCCAGAATACTAATTAGCCATCTTGCTCCCATTCCGCTTCCAAAAAGGACAAAATTAGAGTCACTTAATTGATTTACAATATTTATCAGCTGCTTTGCGCCTTCAGATGTTTTAACAATGTCTGCCTGCTCCTCTTCTCCTTCAAACATAGAATACTGTAATCGAAGCTTATACAATTTTTTTGACAAGTCATCTCCCATATGATTTTGTATCTTGTGAATTATATCTATGTTCATGTTCAACTAATTTGTTCTTTGTACCATAATTTTCTCCTCAATCATTTTACGTCTATTAAATGTATTTACTTACATCTATTATATTTTTAAATTCCATTTGTTTTGCAATACCCATCATTGACTCCGAATAGTTCTTAGAAGCAACAAGTAAAATATCATCCTCATCATTAATTATTTCATCTATCCCTTTTAAAGGTATTCCTGATATATTCTCATTTTCATTATTCCGCAAATCAGTTTGTGCAAATGCCTTTATATTTATGTTATACTGCGTTAATAGTTCTAGTAATCCTATTCCAACCTTTCCAGCTCCATATATAATTACATTTTCATGTTTTCTTATTTCTGAAATTATATCATTCGGTAACTTGTATGTAAAAAATCCATTATAAAATCCTCCTGTAGCAAGTTTTAAAATAAACTCCTCATCCTCTGTAAATGGTACTTTATTCCAATTAAAATATTTTATTTTTTTATAATTACTAATTAATTGCCTGTTTAAAACAGAAACATACTCATTAGTACAATATTTACATTCCTGCATATTATTTTTATTTAAATAATTTATATCAGCAATAATTGAACAAAGTGACCATATTTTCTCATGGTAAATCTTTTGAGATAATGATAGTGAATTATCTCTTCTTATATAATTATAGCAAGCATCGTCTACACTTGTTACACATTTAGCTTTCATTAATACTTCGTAATAAAATAAGTTGTCCTCATGTATTATATGTGGTTTAAAATTAATATTATTTTCTTTTAAAAACTGATTTCTGTATATCGCACTCCACGAGGTAACACATGCGTTTCCTTCTTTAATCGCTCTACAGAAAAAATCATGTCCATCTTCAACTTTAGGATAAATGCTTTTATGACTATATCTTTTTATATCATTCTGACTATTCACACTATGCTCTTCATATCCAAAATATAATACATCTGCATTAGCACTTTTTATTTTATGATATAGGATTGTTAAGACATTTTCCATAATATAGTCATCTGAATCTAATAAAAATATATATTCTCCTGATGCGATTTCAATACCATCATTACGTGATATCGACAGACCTTGATTTTCTTTATGAGTAATTAATTTTATTCTATTATCAATTTTGATGTATTTTTCAATAATCTTTGCTGAATCATCTGTTGATGCATCATTGCATATTATAATTTCCAAATCTATCATATTTTGTTTTAATACACTAGATATACATTTTTCTAAATATTTTTCCACATTATAAACTGGAATTATAACACTAACTTTGTTCATTGTTTGTTACCTCATATCATAGAATATATTATTATTTATATTTAGTACACATTTTAAACAATTTCTGCATTCCCCTAACTTGTCTCTTACTTTCATCAGAAGTCCAAGTACCCTCAAAATGATGTAAAGCATATGTTTTATCTGTTATATTAAATCTATCAACTAAATTATTGTATCCAGCAAATATAGTTTCTGGCAGAATAGTGATGTCATCAACTACACAATATTCACCATTCTCTTTATATCCTAATTTTTTAAAAAATTTTCTTTGTAACTCTGGCACTGGTACTTCATTGTATGAACCATCTTTATTAACAAAATGCATATCAATATACATATCCATTAGCATCTTTATATAATTATTATTTTTTTCAGCTCCAAATCCTAATCCTGAACTAATTAAGTGCGAAAAATCCACCGAAAAAAAAGCTTTTTGATACAATAAATCTTCTAAATCTTTTATTAGTTCAACATCTGTGTCCAAATATATGCCACCTTCATTATAAATAATATCCATTCTTGCATAATCAGAAACGTATGCCCACTTTTCTTTTTCATATGCTTCTTTCATAAAAGAATTTTTCTGGTATTCATAGTTGTTTTCATCCCAACATATTATTTCAAATTCTGGACATGTTTTATACCAACTATCTAAACATCTTTTATTTAAATCAGACATTTCATGCTTGCCAAACCAACAATAATGAATTTTTCTAGGTATCAATGGTTCAATTGTTTTTTTGAATGTTTCCGGATATTCCCTATTTTGTTCTATTTGTCTGTTAGTTTCATATACTATAAAGTATGTAACCATACACACAACATTTTTCAAACTCTCTATTTTATTTAGTTGCATATAAATGTCATATGCATATGCAGTAGATATAATTATCATTATATCCTCCTGCATTCTTTTTAATTTACCGACATCTATGATTGGTATTGATGTCTCCTCAAAAATAAATTCATTATTCTGCTTATTTTTATCATTATCTATAATATATGCTATAGTTTTATGAACATTATATTTTTTATATCTAATCAAAAAATTATCTAATGCTTTTCCAGCTCCAAAAAAGCAAACCTTTTTCTCTTCTGCCATTTTTATGTAATCTGTTATAGTTGCATTTTCTAATATCATCATACGCTCCTTATTTTATTTATAGCTTAATATCCTTTTCATTATTGTTTTTCTAAATCTTTCATATTCATTTTTTTCTTCACTATTTATCCAGCTTAACTCTGCATGATGACTCGATATAGTATTTGCAGTATAATTATTTGCGCATCCACTTGCACCTAATGGTGCTAATACCTCGGATGGATATATTACATTGCCATTTATATTTTGATATGTATTATTAAATTTTACTCTATATTTTTCAAAAACAGGATACTGATACCATGTACAAGCAGTCAAATTTAAGCTTCCATCATCATTACAAAATTTCTTTCCTTCATATGCATCTCGTAACTCTCTTATTAATTTATTTCCTTTTTCTGCTCCAAAACCCAATCCCAAATTAATAATCCCATAGCCATTGAATCCACAAAACATACGATCATTCAGCAACTTATCTGGAGTTGTAATTAATTCCACATCCGTATCTAAATATATTCCACCTTCGTTATAAATAATGTCTAATCTTGCATAGTCTGGAACAAATCCCCACTTCTTATTCTCATATGCTTGCTTCATATATTGATTTTTTGACAAATTATAATTTGACTCATCCCATCTGATAATTTCATATTCTGGGCATTTTTCTTTCCATCCGTTAATGTAATTTTGTAAATGCTGAGGTATTTCTTTTCCGCCAAACCAACAATAATGGATTTTCTTAGGAATTTTATTTTCTCCTTTAGTAAACTCTATTTCTTGATTTTCATAATAATCTTCTAGCAATCTACCTATATAACATTCAAGATTGTCTAATTCCTTTATCCCATCTAATTGTTCAACTATTGGCAGAATATAATAAGCAGGGGTTATCATTATAATTACATTATCAGCACCTCTATTTTTTACATATTTGACAAAATCATCTACACTAATAATTGGTATCTGCATATTTTTATAGATAACTGAAGAACCTATTTTTCCCTTGCTGTTATCTATAATCATCTTTACATTTTGACCAATATCATATGTTTCGCACACATATGTAGTTCTTTTTCCTGCACCAAATAAAAATAAATCTTTTTTTTCTATATTTTTTTTAAATATTTCTATACTCGAATTAATTATTTTAATCATCTGTTTTCACTGTCCAATCTATAATTTGTGGATTATTTTCTATTTTCCATTTAAATGATTCTATTTTATCAGAACAATACTTACAAGCATTAACTGGGTTACTTTTTAAATTATCGACCATATTATTCCAGTTGATATTATCATTTCTTATATCATACCCCCAATTAACCACATCACTTTTCACTCCAAAATATTTAAAAAATTTATATCCTAAAGCTTCAAATGGACATTTGTAAATTTTACCATTTAATAATGTTTGACATTGTAATGCAAAACAATTTTGCACTGCTTTTTCTTTATCATTTTCTTTATAAATACTAATGTTTTTTGAAAATTCTCTTATATATTCATCTTCATAGCCTTCAAAGCAATAATCAATATCAAATTGCTCCAATTTGAATATTATCTTTTCTTTTATTTTTATTGTTGGTTTATATGGAGATATATCTATACCGATATTATTTTCTTTTATTATACTTAATAGTTCATCCGACATTTGAGGTATTAACAATCCATTTGTCACAATTCTAATATCAGACAAGGGAAAATTTTGTTTAGCAATTTTAATTGCCTCTCCTAAATACGGATATAATAGTGGTTCCCCTCCCAGCAATCTTAATCTAAATACATTTACGTATTGTGATAATATTCTTAAATCCTTTTCATAATTTTGTATTGGGTATACATTATCTTCCTCAATCTGTTTATTAAATAAATTAGCAAAATGTGTACACCCTTTACAATTTAAATTACATGTTTTTATAAGTATTATCTGAAAATACGGAAACAATAATTTGCTTTCTCTATCCAGCCAAAAAATCTGTGAGTTAGCTTCATTAATCATTTCAACTTTTTTCCCAAAATCATATGCAGCTAGTTTCAGCAAACCGATTTTTTTATCATTTATTTCCGCTAATTGCTTGAGAATACAATTTATACTATATCCATTCCTTACAGCCAACACCACAGCATCTACTGTTTTGGCATACATTTTTTTAAACTGCTCAAAAGAACAAATTGGCAATCCATCTATGGCATTATGCAATTCATCAATATTATTATCAATAAAACACACCACTGTACTTTCTTTTTCCTGTCCAATTTGTTTCATTAAATAAACAGCTTCCTTTTTTTTGCCCCATATTGCAATTTTCATATTATCCCTACCTTTTATTATATCTTGGCATTTTCAGTTCTTAATATAATCTCATTCTGTAATTCTCTATCCAAGCTGACAAAATATGCACTATACCCAGAAACTCTAACAACTAAATTTTTATATTTTTCAGGTTCCCTTTGTGCCAAAATCAAAGTTTCCTTATCAACAACATTAAGCTGTAACTCCAAACCACCTTCTTCAAAATATGTTTCTATCAGGTATCTAAAAGCCTCTCTATGGCTTTTCTTATCAAAAAATGAAGGTAAAAATTTCATATCCAATACCCCCCCATTTCCCATATAATCCATCGGAATCTTATTAATGGAATTAATCACAGCTGTTGGTCCATTTACATCCATCCCCTGTGATGGAGACAGCGAATTTGCTAACGATTTTCCAGCCAATCTGCCATCTGGCGACGCAATTGTTTTTGCCCCTAGTAACGCATGATGCATGACACTATAAAATCCTACTCTATAGGTACCTCTATCATTTATCATTTTTTTACTATGAACTTTCTCAGAAAAAAATTTCATTAAATCTCTCATCTTATGATCAACTGAGTCAATATCGTTACCATACTTAGAATAGCTTAACATCTTATCTCTTAATGCTTCATAACCCACATAATTTGCATGTAATGCACATTTTAGTTCATCAAATGTCAGCTTTTTTTCTTTGAAAATTATATTTTCAATAGTCTCTAGAGAGTCTACTGTATTTGCCATTCCCACACAATTTATGGATAAATTATAATATTTGGTTCCATTATGCGTTATATCACTTCCACTTTCAATACATCCATATGTTATACTGCTAAGATAAGGCGTAGGCCATTCCTTATAATACTCAAAGGACGCTCGATCTATAAACTCTGCTACTTTATCTATGGTGTTTTCCAGTTCTACCTTAAACCAATCATAAAATTCATTAAAATCTTGAAATTCATTTAAATCGTGTTTTTCTTTTAATTTCCAAACTTTCCCCGTAATTGGATCAATTCCCTCAAATATCATTAATTCCAAAATTTTAAGCCAATTAATCCTTGCCCCCTCAGTATGTGTGAATTCCTTTCCTGCAATTGTTAGTTCTACACATCCCAGTGTAGAATAATTGTATGCATCTTCCTTTGTGATTCCACAATTCATTAATGTCTTAATAGCTATATCATCATTATAAAATGCAGGAACCCCTTGTCCAGATTTCACTAGATTTATAGCCTTTTCCCAAACAATATCATTCATTTCAGGGTGTACCCTAAGTGTTAATAATGGAACATCTGATTTTTCTCTAATAGATGCCTCCATGCATATTAATGTCATTTCATTTGACATGTCTTTTCCATCTATATTTATTCCACCCAACGTCAAATTTGCACATCTCTCTCCATACATTTGATATTCTTTCCATAATGCTTGTATCAAACCTATCGCTGTGTCTTCATTTATTAAACCATTTTCTCTATCCTGCAAATAGTATGGATTTAAAACTTGATCAATTCTAATACCCCACGAGAGTGCTCCATTTCCCTCTATCATATTAAATTCATGTATAAAAGCTAATAATTGAATTGCTTCAAAAAAATTTAGGGGTCCGTTATTTTCTATATTTTTACACGCCTCTATCTTTCTTTTAATAATATTTCTTAACTCATAATCTTCTATATTCTCATACTGATTTTCAAGTTCATTTATATAACATAATATTCTTCTCTGAGCTGCTCTCAACACTATCAATTCAGCTTTATAAAAGCTCATCTTTTCTTGATTTTTCTCTGTTTGTATTTTATCTATAACTTTTTCGATTCGTCCCTGATAACCATCTTTAAATAATATTGCAGGGTCAACACTTGTATGCCCACCTGCACATCTTTGTAAAATTCCCAATTCACACGCAATTTTAATATCTTGAGTTAAACTCTCTTTTTCCGGATCTATCTTTAAATAATTACTTATTTCCCTATCTAGTTGTTCTTCATCCACTGAGTCAGACCAGCTTCCACTTACTTGATTATATACAATTAATGTATGAGCATTAATTATGACCGGAAGCATAGAAAGCTCTGCCGCAAAACGATAAGCTCTTTTTACAATTAAAGATTCATCTTTATATTTTACTCTTATCACCTCATCTGCATTCATTTGATTAGCACATATATATAAATACCTATATAAGTAATCACCGTTCATTTTAATCTCCTTGTATTTTTACATTCTTGCAATTATTTGCTAATATTTTGTAGCATCTATTCATATATTCATTTTGAGGCTCTACAGCATATTTAAGTTTATAATCCATTCCCCATTTTTCATATTTTTTTATTCCCATCTTATGGTATGGTATCAACTCTATTTTGTCCGGCTCAACACTTTTTAAGAATTCGCTTATTTTTTCAATTTCTTCAAAATTAATATTAACATCTGGTACGACAGGAATTCTAATCCACATTTTTTTATTCTCTGAAGACAATTTTTTAATGTTATATATTATTTTTTCATTTGTTACCCCTGTACATTTCAAATGTATATCTGGAGATATTGCTTTACAATCCGCAATAATTAAATCCAAAACAGGAAATAGTCTCTTCAGATTATCATAATCATAATTTAGTGCAGTCTCTATAGCTGTATGTAAATTATATTTTTCACTTTGAATTAAAAGTCGTTCTAATTCATCTATTTGACACACTGGTTCTCCACCTGATACAGTGATCCCACCGCCACTTTTATCATAAAACCTATAATCTTTTAAAACATTTGATATAATATCACTCACAGACATATCAAAGGAATTAAATAATTTTATTTGATTACCTTTACCATCTATTTCTGTTCTCTCAATCCTTGTGCTCAAATTTTCAGGATTATGGCACCATAGACACCTCATATTACATCCTGCTGTAAAAATAGTGCTTCTAATTCCTGGTCCATCATCTATACTAAAATGCTGAATATTAGTTATCCACATATTTCTTTACCATGCATCTTATATCTTCATCCAATTCATCTAATTTCTTACAAATTTCTTCATTTAAACAATTATTATTTATCCTTGGGAACATATCCAAAATCATCTCATCATCAATAAATTCTTTTATTTTTATTCGAAGCTCACTATAAATGTTTTTCTTGTCACTACAAATCAAAAAATATACGCCTCTTTGTTGTGTCTTTTTTGCTTGTTCCAAGTTCAAAATATTTTCCCCATTAAAAGTATAGTTGTCTACTGTGTATTCTGGAATTATATTATATTGAGATATTAAAATTCGTTTAACCATTTTAGCAATTTCACCATTAGGATATAGAACAAACCTTTTTCTCCCCATAGCAATTTGTTCTTTCAAAAAGCCAGTAATATATTCTTCATATAATGTTTTTGTGCAACCTATCATACTATCTCCCAACGCTATTCTTTGTTATATTTATATACTCATTATATTTTTACATAATACATCTATCGCATCACATCATAATACTCTTTTACAAATGGGAAAATATAGTTCGGTACATCATAATACTCTGCGTCCATACTGTTTAAATTATCTCTGATTTCCTCATCTGCTGCCGCTACAAGAATTAAGTTGTTATCACCTGCTATATCTGACAAATGTACTACAGGAACATTACTATCTATTGTCTGGTTCGTGCTTCTATCATCTGAAACAATAACGCCATCAATTGCAATACCATTGCTTTCAAGGAAATATAGTAATGCTTTTCCTCTCTGTCCTGCTCCATATATATATTTCTTGTCTGACTCTTTACACTGTTTCATAACAGCCTTAATTTCTGTTTTAATATTATCTTTTTTATTTATTGCTATCCTGTTAATATCAACTGCTTTTTTAAAGCTGTCCAGAATATCCTTATCAAAGTATTTATTAACAATATTTTCGTATACTTTAATCTGGTTGTCAGCAAAATAATGCCATGGCATACTTAAAGCATCAAATATATTCTTCTTCCATAAAGATGTTTTCTCTGGCATTGTAAATCCTACAATCTTTGAAAAGCCATCTGGTGTTTCAGCATAATACTTATTAGGTGATATACATAAATCAAATAGAACTTTTGTAGCAAATGCCCATCTGTTTTCTCCCTCGAACCAGAATGATGTATCATCTAATACAACAACAGCATTATCTGCCAAAAAAGGAATTGCTATTGCAAAATCCATCAGCTCACCCGGAAGATAGTGAGTCGTATCTAAAATGATAAAATCAATTTTTCCATCCTTTGCAATGTCTTCAATTACTTCTGGAAGAATCTTTCCCAGAATAAGTTTATGATTATCGATATTTTTCAGGTAAGGCTTTGCCTCATCAATCTGGAATCCGCATTTTTTATCTGGATTGAAATGATATGTCTCAGATAAATCTACAGAATACATTTTTGTATCATTCAATCCCAGTTTTTGTAAACAGTTAAGAACAAGTACACTTGTACCACCACCAGAAACACCTAACTCTACTATCTTTTTAGGCTTATATTTTCTAATCAAACCACATATAAATCCATGTTCTGCTTCTGATAACTCAGATGCATTTGTTCCTATCTTCTCGTATATATCTCTTGGCTCCATATAATTTACAATTGATTCCATAATGCTATTTCCTTTCATATGTATAATAATTAAATCAACGCCTTCTGTAATGCCGGCTCAACTTCGTCACTATTTTCTGGTGTGAATCCGCGACACTTTTTACAGAAATTAGTATATCCCTTCTCTGTATATCCAAGTCTGAATTCTACAAGTTCCTTTTTCTTCTCTGGTGTGAATTTTTCAAGATTATATGTTTCCTCTAAATCCTGTTCGCCCGCAATTCCTGCAACTGTTGCGTATGCCGCATAATTACAGCTATATATCTTGCCATCCCGCAATTCTTCCCATGACTGACTACAGCTATCTCTATGTTTTATCAGTTCTTCTTCTGAAAGCTTTGAATAATCTGTTGTATCTGGTGCCAGATCAATCCAGGACTCTGCTTTATTAATATAATATTTGATATTATACTCCTCAAGCTTCTCTATTAACTGGTCAAAACGGTTGTTAAATCTTGGAACCGCCTCTCTGTAATCATCTACAGTTATCTCAATATTACATTTACTTAACTTTTCAAGTACTTCCTCTTTCGGTACAACTGTTCCATTAGTTACAGTCCTCAATGTTCCGATTTTATGTCCATAATTCTTATCAATATATTCTATCAGATCTGCTGTGTGCTTATACAGCATTGGTTCTCCACCACTGACATGAAACAACATAATATAATCCACACATGAGAAAAATAAATCCACATCTTTCGTAAGCTGTTCCCATTCTCTCACATAAAACTGCTTTGCATATGGGTTAAAATTAAGACAATGCTTGCAATTAAGATTGCATATCGTACTTGGTAAAAAAGAGATACTTGAAAAATATACCTTATCGTACTTATACACGTTGTACACTGATATGAATTCTTCTATTAAAAAGTAATCCACATTATGTACTTTTCCTGATTTTAATAACTGTTCTGCAGGCTTTACTCTTGCAATCTGCGACATTGTCAATATAATAGCCTCATCATTCTCTAAATTAATATCATTGAACGCATAACATGGTATTCCCTCTATTGTTGTTCCGATTTTATCGGCACTGTTATCTATAAAGCCAGCAATATTTATCTCATCTTTGAACATCGCCAGAAACTGATGTCCATAATCTCCTGCTCCAAATAAATAATATCTGTTCTTTTTCTCTATATTTTTATACATCTCATCATATTCATGACCTTTATTCATCCACTTCATCGGATATCTCTCCTCTATCTATATTGTAAAATATCTTTGTATTTTGATATTCTCTCTGAATAAGATTGGTTTAATGATACATACTCTTTTTCGTATTTTCTCATTATATTCTGGCAATATAACAATGTCTGGCTGTCTTTCTGTCTAAATGCCAGCTCTGCTACATTGCTGCTGTGATATGCCAGAAATCTTTTTACGTATCCAAGTACATCATCCTGTACATTATTCTTTTCAAACATATCAATAACAATAAGATATGCTTTTATCCAGTCTAATCTCTTTTTTAAATTCTCAGTGTGACATCCTGATTTATTTCTTTGATAATAATGATACATTCCTCTTGGAATATAGATTGATTTTTCACAATTCAAGGCAGCTTTTGCAAGATATATCACATCTCCACCTAACTGTATATTCTCATCAAACAACAAAATATCTCCATTAGTTTCTGTGAGAACTTTCCTACTATATAGCTTATCCCACATATAAGCAAAGCCTTGATATGTATCTCTTTCATATATGTATCTCAATAATTTATCTCTATTAAAGACGCCTTTATCTACTGGTTTTAAATTTACAGCCTCTTTTTCTTCATCATCATATGACTTAAACCAGCTTGCAGCAGCCATATCAGCCTCATTTGCCTCTATTGCCTCAACAAGTGTCTTATACATATCTTTTTCAATCCAGTCATCACAATCCATGAAACCTATGTAGTTACCAGTACACTTTAACAATCCTGTATTTCTTGCGGAACTTTCTCCACCATTTTCTTTATGGATTATCACAAATCTATCATCATCCAGATATTCATCTACGATTTTCTCTGATCCGTCCGTAGAGCCATCATCAACACATATTATCTCAAGATTTTCATATGTCTGATTCTTTGCACTATCAAGACATTTTCTCAAATATTGTGCTGTATTATATACAGGAATTATTATTGATACAAGAGGATTACTATGCATTTTTCTTCTCCTGATTTATTCATATTATCTTTTACTGTTTATCTTATTACTTATTGCTTCTGCCAATTTCTCACTCGCGTTGCCATTAAATACAAGTCCAACTTTCTCATGGAATATATCAAGCCTATTATCATACTCATCCTGTCGAAATTTCATAATATCTTCTTCAAGCTGCTCATTATCACTAGCTATCGGGAATGGAAATTTCACATCCATCTTAGGCGTAAAATTCTTGTTATTTCCAACATCATGCCTTAGGTCTGTGGCTATATTCCACATTAAAGCCCCTCTGTCTTTTGCATATTTTTTTATATCATCCGCATATATAAATACAGGTATATGTGCAAAACCCGCCTCAAAACATGCACTTGAATAATCTGTTATGTATGAATCCATTGCCGCAAGTATCTCATACATATCATCTGCCTGACTTTCGTCAATAAGCCTGCTCTGTACTTCTGGATTCTTATACTCACTGAATGTAGGTGCTAACTGCGGATGAACCCTTATACACACATACCATTCTCCACCAAATTTTCTCTCAAGATTATCTATAAGTCTCTTAAAATCTATTGACCATATTTCAGAATATACACTACGGACGCCATTCTTAGCGCCTTCTCTGAAGGTTGGCGCAAACATTATTACCTTTGCCTCTTCTGAAAGATTATATTTCTTATGAAATCTTTCTTTAAATTTGCTTCTATCACCATAAAGGACATCGCACCTTGGTGCTCCTGTCTTTAAATATGTACCCTCATACACTAATGCTTTATCAAAGCTCTGCTCACACCAGTCTGAATCAATAACCAGATCATCAATCATATCTGAATCATTCTTACTTACCAAATATGCCATTTCTGAAAATCCTGTTCCCCTTAATAAACCAGTACATTTTATTCCTATTGTATAATGATTCACATTCAGATAATACTGTCCTTTACGTTTGCTTGTTCCAAATGGTTTTCGATAATTATCAATCCATACTTTCGACCTTGTTAGCCAATATGCCCTGCTCCACAATGTATTAGGCACTTTGTGTATATATCCCGGAAATTCTTTGTTCATATCATTAACAAACCATACAAACTCATGTTCTGGATTCATCTCATGTAATTTTTTGACAAGTGGTTTCGCATTACATCCAAATCCACCTTTACCCTCAAATGTACATACGCTTATAAGATTCTTCTTAACCGGAAATATTCTGCATATATAAAAACATAATTTTTCACGAAATGCTTTTCTACATCTTTTTTTTATGTATTTAATTTCTTTTGGGTCTGTTGCAACTGTATGCTCCACAAATATTACCTCGCACTACATATTTTTATTACATTTTCTTATTTTTATAATCATATAGCCCTACTTAAAAAGCCCTGCATACAAATGCAGGGCTTCATACACCAATTGTCACACTAAACATGTTATGTATAACAACTATTCCGATATATTCATTCAGCGACTCCATTCGCACACAAACATACATTAATTACTAATCAAAATATGTCTGACTTATAAATCCAATTTATATGTTTATTATATCGGATAGCATAGTTGTTTTCTTAACCTTATGTGTTTCAGTTCTATTGATATTAAAATACATCCTATTTTTCAAATGTCTCTACGTATCTCTCCAATTCTGCTACTTTATTAACTAGAATTGTATCTTTTTCATTAGAATTCAATTCATCATTAGTAATAGTCTGCATTATACATATATCAAGTTCCCTCCATATATGTTGCGACATATTTGCCTTACTATTCGGATTAATAAAATAGGAAGCTACATTAAAGCACATTGATAACAATGACAGAAATACTATTATATTGTTATTTCCTTTATTTGATGCATAAAATATAGTTACCAAAGTAGCTATTATTCCTAATAATGATAATAAATAATTCAAAGCCACAAAAAAAGTTCTCATTGAATACCATATTAAATATCTCTCAGCTACATAATATGGAATTCTGTAATCACCTGTAGAATATTTATCAATTATTTTTTCAATATTACTATCCGTAGGCGAAAGTCCTATAATATATAAAATTCCCGATGCAATAATTATTATTGTAAAAAATAAAAAGACTAAAATCATCCCTTTTTTTGATATAAAATCGCTAATTATTGGTATTTTCTTCATTTTGTCTTCACCTTCTTCATTTAATCACATTAAATTTCAACATTTTAAAACTCATGAAGATAGATTCCAATGTAATTTACAATCTTATAGGCTTTGATCATTATTCTTTTACTCTTCCGATCTCATTAACCCCGTTACATTTTCTGTTATATATGTAAGCCTTAGACTATCAAAATTCTCATCAACCTTAATTGCCAACATTTCTGCGATATCATCATCTATTCCCGTCATATCAATCAATTGATATTTTATTGATTCCAATGAATAGTTCTGATATATACAGAAATTAATAACTGCTGACAAGCACCTTACAAGGTCATCCACTTCTTTAACTTTTTTAGCATAAGCTTGTCCATTTAACTTAAACAGCATATTATATCTATGTATTCTATATTCAAATATATCGTTAATGATCTGCTTTTGCGTATCTTTGTCCGTCTTTCTGAATTCATCAAATTTCAGATATATAAGCATTTCACTTTGTGCTTTCTTGACAAGCATATTGTATATGCTCTCTTCGTTAATAGCATTTTTTATGTAATTATCTTCTATCTCATTATTCTTGACCATTGTCTTCAATTCTTCTAAAATATCTGAAAATATCACATCTGTTTTATTCTCATTATCATAACTTTCAGCATAGCACTTTTTTGTCAGTTCTTCCTTCCATGCTTCTCCTACTTCTTCTTGAAATCGTTCCAAATTGTTTTTCATTTTTTGTCATCTCCTTACTATCTGCATTAATAATTTTTTGAGCAGGCACATTTATAATTTCGTCAAATTTTAAGCTCGTTGATCGTTTCTGCTTATCTATTGTTAGTGCCTGTTGTATATCCGTCAGCAATTGCCTTTGAACATCTTCTATATCTCTTTGCTCCACAATTTTAAATACATTCTCATCAAACTTATCTTCATATTTCTTGCTATTTCTTAACACCTTCCGTTCCCATGCTTGTTTTAAATATGGGTCTTCTTTTTTTTGCTTACTCTTCACTATTTTTTTTGCATACCTTATTCCATTATCGGTAAGATAATATATTTTATATTTACCACTTCTTTCAGTTCTTAATACATCCGCCTTTGAATCTCTTATTCTTTTCATTATGTTTGAAAGATTTGTTGTGGTCACTTGTAACTCTTTGGCTAATTCATTATGATTCATAACATCTTTTTCAAACAATAGTTCAACTATTTTATCAGAATACCGTGAGTTAATATTTTTTATTTCAAGTAAGTCATTCTTGTAATCTGCTATTCTTGACATTATTGAATATAATGCCATCTCATATCCTGCTTCATATATTTTCCATAGTTTATCTTCAACAATAGGTTTTATATGTTGATCAGGAATACATACTGCATCCTGTGTATCTATTATATTTACTATGTAGTTATATGATGCTCTTTGTTTTCTGGTTTTTCCTGGTAAATCCTCCTTTATTGCTTTATAATCAGATCTTAAAAAATCGCTAAACAGCTTATCTTCAAGCTGAACATTCTTTTGAGCGAATTCTTTTGAACTGATTTTTCTTATATCATCCGTATGTACATTTTCGTTTCTTTTCATATAATTCTCCATTCTCTCACGGTTTATCTAATCATATGTATACTATAATGATGTCAGAGGATTGTCTGCATTGTAATACAATGCAACAGTCCCTTGACATTCATCCTTATAAAAGAGTATTCTTTTTGTCAAATCCTCAGTTAAGCTGTTCTTAGTTTATCTACACCTTTATGGTATACATAAAGAAGCATACCTCCTTCTCTCTACATTCGCATTTTTCATCACGCTTGTATACTTTATCAGTATTCTGATTGCTTTTTTCATTGCATATACTAAGCATACTGATTTCACCAGAGTTATAATGGCTATTAAACGTATCAGATTTGAATACTGAGCATGTATTAATCCATATTGAATTAAGATTATTGACTCCATTAGAGGAATAAACTTCGTAAAAATAATTATATCCTGGTGATAACGAGGGATTAATTACAATATCCGTCCTGAGTTTGCATAACATATTGCGTACATCATTCATCAGATAATCAACACATATTGTCTCTGCTATGCTGCCAACTCTTTCTATCATGATGATATGTAACTCCTTACCCATTTTAATGTCTTCCATATAATTAACTTTATCTTTTATATAATGAAAAGAATGAAGTTTATTCTGTATTATTATGTCTCTTTTACCTGAACCATACATAATAACACCTTGATTGTATCCTTCTTTCATATATGAAGGTAAGAACACCAAAACATCTGATTGGGTCTTTTCAAGAATTCCTCTGAAATCATCTTCAAGCTCTGGCATTCCCATAAGCTCTGGAAATACAATAATATGAGCACCACTCTTTATAGCCTCTTCCAATGTATCAACACAACGTTTTTTAATCTCTTCTTTATTCGTTATTCCATTAAACTTTATTGTACTAACCATGCCATCTTCATTACATCCACATTCAAACTCAGCATAATCACATATAGGTGAAACTGCAATACTCAGCTTATCGTCTACCATTTCTCCTTCAAAGAAATCTCCCAGATAATGAAACACAATCTTATATTTTTTTTCATCTTTCTTAAACAATACTATATGTTTTTCTAGAAACATATTGATATTGGATAACATCATATTTTGTTTACTTGTGTTAGGCAGCTTTGACCTGACATGAGGGTATATCTTTATCTTTTGATCCTTATACTTACTATTCAATGGTTGAATGATTGTGTTATCTGGTTTAAAGTCATGATTATTCCGATTAGAATGTGATATTTTGTACTCAGGTAATTGATTGTCAAATAACTTTATAATTGCGTGGATATAACATAATTTTCCTATTTCTTTTCTACGTTTTTCCTTCTCTTTTTCATCCTTGATTTTTTCTAATTCATTTTCATTAATTGCACCTCCGTTTTTTATTTCTTCTAATTTCTCATTTATCATACGTTCTTCTTTAGCCGAAATCATACCATTATTTAAATTCGCATTTTGTAGAATATCGCCGATTTCTTTAAATGCAGATATATTATTCATCTTTGCATTAAACGATTGTAATTGATTAATCACTTTCCTGTTAATCAACGGCTTTATCTTACACAGTAATCCAGCCCACACATTATATATATCTGTATCACTGTCCATGAGGCACCACCTCCTTCTATTAATATTAATAATATTACTTTTTATATGCGAAGTCAATATACACTTCACGTTTTGTTCACGCTATTAATATTGTTAGAAGATATCCCCATGAATTTTCAGAGCATTAACTCTTTATAAAAATATTCATCATCTCACTCTTGCATTCGTTCTTCTTAAATCTTTCCCCTCTATCTTATCCATCGGAATAATTAACTATTATTAACCCCCAGTTCAAACACATACACTTCTTCATATCTCCCATCATTTTCCCTTATGGCTTCACTCATGCCACCACATCCACCTGATGCAAGCAACTTCCGGCAACGTGAAAGAAGGCTTATTGATGCTATATACTCTGCTCCCAGTAGAAAGCCATCTCTTTTATCCTGTTCTTCTTTGTGCATATCAAATAACATCTGTCCCTTTTTAGTTATATATCTTTTCTGATCTGTAAATGATATTTTATCACCATATCTGTTCGTAAAATATTCGTGATACGATGCATCCTCTGTAGACATATATATATGCCACAGTGAACTATCTGCCATAAGCATTTCATCTATCTTATCGCCTATCATCTCTTTGCTGGCATGGATTGGATGATTTGCCAGATGTGTATTCACATAGTCAGTACCTCTTGCCAGAACTCCTAAAGTATGCTCTGGTTCTTTAAGATACCTCTCCATTCTTTCTTTTACATATAACTTTATTCTTGAATTATATATGCCTTTATTCCAGCTAAGACTCACGCCTTCACATATAGTATTCATTATACCATCTGTTACATTTCCATTATAAAATGTTGGTGTATAATACACATTTTTACTTTTACTTATATCTTTCATAGAATAGCCCTCAGGCTGCTCATAAAACTTGCTCCACACATCATCATATGGACTGTTCTGATAGAAACTGCTGCCAGACATGTTAAGTCTGATTACTGGTATAAAGCCTTTACTTTTGACATACCTTGCACAAGTCTCTACTTTAGCAAATATTGCAAACAAACCAAGACTATCATATCCTCCATCAATAACTAGAAAATGCTTATCTGGATTTTCATCTCCATATTGTCTATAATCAGAAAACATAAATGTGAATGCCATTATCTCTTCATAATACATTATCCCTTGATAATATCTGTCCATTGGTTCTGCATGAGGTATTCCATACATAATGTGCAGCTTCTTCATACCATTTCCAAGCTTTGTAAGTATTTCTTCTGTAAGTGACTCCTCATACCAGCATTCATATGGCATATCTGGCAGCATTGGAATCATCTGTTCCCATGACTTTCCCACCAAAACAAGCCTCTTGCCTTTCCACAATTTTAGTGCTGTCTGGCACAGTTCAACTGAATATTCATTACATTCATGAAGACATATGCAATCATATGATTCGAGAAAAGACATGTCAATTCCACCCGAATATACGTATCTATGACGATATACACTCTTCTTAAACTCAAGCACAGCAATCTCTTTTCCATTACCATTAACAGCTATAGCATAGTCTGCTTCCACAATTATATTATGTGCCATATAAAACATATCCGGACCATACTCAACTCTTATATCCTGAGGTTCTTTATTATTCATCAATAATTTGTATGTATAATATACCCCATCTGATATCCGTATTATCTTATTCTTCCCTGTTCTTTCAAAATACCTCAGTAAATCTTTTCTATCTTCCTCACTCAGGCTGCAGTATTGTACTATATCTTCTATTCCACGTTGTGCTATCATATATTTTTCACCTTATACTTATTAAACATATTTTTACCTGATTATACAACATGCTTCATCAGGCACACAACCATATCACTATCACGTTGTGCTAACATTATGCCGATATATTAATAAAAGTTTATTTTAAAATATCAAAGGAATATTTCATATTGCTAATAACAACAATAAAAATCAGAATAATAATCAAAGCAATAATGAACATTGGAAACAGTGGAACTACCAGGATGACTGATGATGGAATATGGTGGTCAAGTGATTATTATTTTTACAGAATCAACATATATCAGGATAATTTACTTAATGTTGCTCGTTGTACACCTTCACATACTGATGGAACCATAGATGATGCAGCAGCCATAGATGGCATATTCATGGCAACATGCACAGATATATACTGGCGCGAAGACCTCTTTGATAACTGGCATTTTTATGATATATCACAAACATATGAATTCAGAAAGCACGGTTTAAGAACGGTATTTCTTAACGATACAGATATAACACTTTTACATGAACTTTCAACTAAGCCTTCTCCTGTTGACTATTATGAGAAATACCGCCAGATTTTTCTTAACAACTACGATATCAGACAATAATACACCTGTTATATCTCTATACCCAGCTGGGAATATAGTACTCTCTTCTGTGTATTATAGAATGGATATTCGTGATTAGTTCCACCTATGTATGGAATCATATAATCATCACCATATTTTTGTCTTAATATTTTGTCATATCCTACAGGCACTGGAACTTCTATATACTCAAATGGCATATATATGCTGTTACTGTAGTATTCCTTTGGATATACATCTGCTGGTCTTGGACCTGCATGGTCAGTCATAAGTGCCAGCCTGTCTGAATCTGCATCGGTATATATCATGCGCATTCTTTCTGACAGGCTGAGTATCTGTACCTGTAGTGGTATATCGCTCTCATAGTCAAAGTTAACCCCATACTGCTGCTCTATGCCGTGTATGTTAGCGAGTACCTGTGGGTCATTCTGATTATCTTTAGTAACCATCTGCCCGAATATATCAAGTATTCGTATCATCTCACATTGCAGCTTATCTTCATCCTCTGTTGGTGCAACATAATCAAGTGGAAATATATCCAATCCTATTACATACGGACACCCATGAAACTTTTCAAGATGTTCTTTATCATATCTTATTCTCTTACCATTAACTATTCTGGCAGCCAGTGAATCCCATCCTGGCTCCGTATGTACATTGACTATATTAAAACCCGGCATTTCCTTCTCTGCTATATTACAAAAACGGTTATAATCCATACGCTTCATAGTTATATCCATATCATCATCCCATGGAACAAAGCCTTTGTGTCTTACAGCTCCAAGCAGCGTTCCCCAGTCTGCAAAATACTGGATATTATTTTTTTTACATACACGATCCACTTCTGCCAGCACTTCCATCTGTGCTGCCCATGTTTTTTTCATCATGCTTTCAACATAAAAACCATCTCTTATCTCACCTTCCAGGTAACCCTCTGGTATTTGCATATATATACCTCTTTCCTACTATTTTTATTTTATAACAATCTCTTTTGACACCTATTCAATATTATGCTAGTCTTTCAGATAGATACTTTTGTCAGAATATCAATAAAACGCTCATAATAACATATTAAGGAGATTCATTATGCTTACATTTTCCCAGAATTATTTCAATGCTGAAACAAAAGATGGTTTCTTTATAGATGCCAGAATGAAACATGCATGGGCTGCCCAGCTTGAGGTGTTAGAAGAAATCAGACGCGTATGTGACATATTAAACATACGTTTCTTTGCCGATTGGGGCACACTTCTTGGTGCTGTACGTCATAAAGGCTTTATTCCATGGGATGATGATCTTGATATAGGCATGTTAAGAAACGACTACATGCGCTTCTTAGAGCTTGCACCACCACTCTTATCTGAATACTTTGAGCTTAAAAGTCTGTACAATGACCCCGGACATGATAATGTAAAGGCTCGTATTATAACTGGACGTCATATGAATTTCTCCAAAGATTATCTTAAAAGATTCCATGGGTGTCCATATGTTATTGGCATTGATATTTTTCCGATTGATTATATCAACAAGGACATAGAAGCACTAAATGAACAGTTACGCCTTATAAACCTTATCTTGTCAGCTGCATCTAGTATTCCGGAATGTCCTCCTTATAGTGATGATGTACTTAATGTAATCCACCAGCTTGAATCCATGTTTAATGTATCATTTGACTATAACAACCGGTTAGTCCATGAACTTAAAAAGCTTCTTGATATGTTATCTGCTATATGTCCTCCACAGAATTCCAATGAGGTATGTTCCATGATAGACCTTGCCTGCGGATGGGATTATCACGCATTACTTGAATGGTACTCCGATACTATCGATATGCCATTTGAAAACACTACTATCCCCGTTCCAGCTGGTTACGATGGCATACTTAAGATAAAGTATGGTGATAATTATATGACACCTGTACAATGTTCAAGTTCACACGATTATCCTTTTTACAAAAAACAGGAAAACTCTCTTCTTGAAACAATTGAATATGAATATAATACACAACTATCTGATTCAGAGTTCAACCAGCTCATTAATGATAAGATAGCAGAAGCTGGTATAACTCAATGGTAGATATAATATTCATAGCGATAATTATAATCACACATACCTTTCAGGTATATTCGTAAATATATCTGTGGCTCCATAATATCTGTATTCCTCAAGGTGTGCTTCTTTTAATGGTCTTCCATCGTTAAAGAATGGTTCATCTCCATTCCATGCCCTTACAGGCATCCCCTGCATATCTTGTGGAAGTGCATAAACAAGTCCTCCTATGTATGGATGAAGTGCATCCGCAGCTGTATCTCTTGCCATTGATATGCACTCTTCTATCGACATTGCAAGCACTGCTGTTTTAGCATCCCAGTCTATCTTTTTTATGATATCCACTGATTCAGCAAGGAATGATGACCAGACTATATACTGCTCCATTCCATATTTTCTTACTATTTCATATGCCTTACTTTCTATGCCATCATATCTTATAATACTTGTCTTAAGTTCTATATTAATAAGTATCCCTCTGCTTTCGCAATATGGTTTCATCATAACAAGTACTTCTTCAAGTGTTGGTATACTACAATACTTACCATCATTAGCTGGAATAGCTATGTTCTTTATTTCAGCAAGCGTACATCCCCTTACATTCCTGTCTATATGCGTAACTCTTCTAAGATTCTCATCATGAAACACTACCATCTCTCCATCTGACGTAAGCTGTATATCCAGTTCTATACCTGTTATCCCATCAAGCTCTGCTGCCGCTCTGAAAGCCTCAAGTGTATTCTCTGGATATAACGTACAACAGCCCCTGTGTGCCCATATCTTAGGCATAGCTTTATTCTTTCCTGTCGCCAGAAACTGATTATGCCTATCTTTATATATCGGTGCGTTCCAATCAATAAATCTCTCCATAACTCCCGCCATAGCTATGCTTATATTATCAGAAATATCTACAGTTTTTTTATCATTATTTTTAATTCTATGCACAAATTCTCTTACTTCATAACAAAGTCCTGTTCCTTCATATCCAAACCTGTATCGCTCTATCTTCCCAGGATTCTCGTATCTTACTTCGAATTCCTTTGTAAGCCACCATGGTGACTTAGCAAGTATATATCCGTTAGTACCTGTTACAACAAGTTGTCCTTCTGTCTTGGCACCCACCCCTGTCTTTACTATAGCTGTTTTATCTATATATTCATCTTTATATTCAATAAATGCTTTGGTATAAGCATCCACACCATTCTGTGCCCTCACTGTCCTGAATGTAACATCATCATATTCACAGCCAAGCAATGTCAGTACTGGAAGTAATGTATAGCTTCCAAACTCAAGAAAACTTCCATTGCAATCATCATCCTTATACTCTCTTGTATTAAGCGGTGTAAGCCTTGAAAAAGCTGCTTCAACTTCCACTATTCTTCCTATTCTTCCGCTTTCTGCTATCTGTATAAGTGCCTTGTAGCCAGGGCAGTATGCTGTTTTTAGAGCCTCCATATACACTAGTTGGTTATTTTGTGCTATATCTATAAGTTCTCTGACCTGCTCTTTCTTAAGTGCAGCTGGTTTTTCACACAATACATGCTTTCCACTAAGCAGAAGCTTCCTGCTATATTCATAATGAGTCTCATGTGGTGAAGCTACATATGCAGCATCAATATTATCCACAAACTCATCCCAATCGGCTGTACACGCCTGTATATTATGCTGCTGTATGAACCTTACAGCACTTTCTTCCCTAGGATTATATACACAGCTTATGTATGTGCTTTCAATACCTGTCAGTGCTGTATCTGCAAACCTTGCAGCTATTCTTCCTGTTCCTATTATTCCTATGCGCATATTTACCACTGTTCCTCTCTTCTTTTATATCTGTCACATATTCTCAATCTGCTCTGCCATATACTCACCTATTCCGTAAATCGCTTTAAGAACAGACTTTGTCATACCTGTAGGGAAACTATTGACACATGGAAATGTTTCAAAGCTAAGAGTCCCACTAAATCTTATTTCTTTAAGCCCCTTATATAATCTATCCCATCTTTGCCCTTCATACTGGCTGCTGCCAAACGTATAAGGCATCTGATGAAGATCTCCTACCGCATCATTTTCATGAAGATGAAGCACTTTAAGTCTGCTTCCCATAACTTTTATGAATTCATATGGATCTCTTTTCACAAGCTGAAGATGCCCTGCATCCAGACAGAATCCAAAAAGTTCTTCACCAGCTATGTCATTAAGTGTATCTATATACCACACTGCATCATACGGATCAGCGCACACACCCTCCGTTAATCTCTGTCCCATACCTTCGTATAGATTCTCAAAACACACACCAACCCTGCACTGCTTAAGTATAGGTATAAGCATTCTGAAATATTCTATATTATCCTTCTTTTCCTGTTCCTTATCATATGCAATATCGTATTGGTACTGCATCTTGAATGGATGTATAACAACCCATGGCACTCCCAGTACTTCTGCTATGAGAATGCTCTTAGGTATAACATTTCCCTGCATATAATCATTCTGCTCATTACGTCCCCATACCCATACCGGATATGGTGCATGCATCTGTGATGGTTTTATTCCATATTTATTCATAGCCTGCGTATACTGTCCAAAATACGCATACAATTCCTCCACTGATGCATCAAAGAATTTATTAACTTTTCCCGCATATAAATCATTATTTTTAAGAAATGTATCTATATTAATATCAACTCTCGAAAAGCCTGCTTCACTTATGAGTCTAAAGCCTTTGTCTATATTCATCTCAGGTAATATTCCCTTAGTTTGTACTCCTATCTCTAACATATAATCTCCATTCCTAGACTTATATTAATCTTTATTTTTCGCACGATTTTGCACACTGATATCCACATCAGATTTTATTTTATAATTGATTTAATATGTGAAGACTGTATCTTATATAAAATATAAATCCCTGTAACACCTGTACTCTATCCCCATTCTTTCAAGCTGATTGCCTATAATGTCGTAGTTAAGATTACATATCCACACATTTCTTTGTTCAGCTGGAATGTCAAGTATAGCCTCTGGTGACTTGATTTCAACTCCCATAAACTGTTGTCCCCACCTCTGTGAATTATTATCTACAACAAACGCTGGTGTGTATCTTTCTCCCCAATAGTCCATATACGTCTGTGCCATTCTTCCAGAGCCAAAAAGTATAAGCTTTTTATCCTTCTGTCCGATATATTCTTCTGCATTAAAACAGTTATCTTCCCACTCATCTACGCATGCCTTCATAAGTTCAAGCATAACCTTATGAAGCTTCTGTGGAGTTCTTGCAAATGTACCTTTATTATCGAATATTATATATCCGTCAAACTTTGCTGTGTGAAGCTCCCCTATAAATCTTGGCCAGTCTGTTGAAAGTACACCTCTTCCCGTTGTAAACGTATATGGCATCTGATGCTGGTCACTAAGTCCGTTGTTATCATTAATATGCACCAGTCCTATGTGCTTTCCACATACACGAACCATATCTCTTATATTAATTCCAAGCAGATTCGTATGTCCCACACTTATACATATTTTCCAGTTAATATATGGACAAAGTGCTTCTAAGTTGTTTATAAGAGACATAAGCTCACGCCAGTCAGAAAATCCATTATGATAATACCTGCCATACTCGCATCTGTACCCATTCTCTACATATATTGACACTGGTTCTTTACAAGCTCTGCATTCCTTTAACAGTCCCAGGCTCTCACTTACAAGCTGTTCAAGCACAGACTTACTGTTAACTCCCTCTGTATTGATAACTATGTATGAACATATATTGTCTGCAGCATACGATATTGCTTTTCCAAATATTTCTACAGCATCCTCTGACAACACTTCCCTATCAGCTTTATCACCTGTTTCTGATGCAAGCATTGAGTTAAGATTAATATTTATTCCAGCAATTCTGCCTCCCAAAGCCTTGATATCATCAAGTTTATCAATATCTTCCATACACAATTCAATATTGGCAAATCCGCTTTCTAATGCTCTTTTTACTGACAAACCCTCGACGTACTGAATTCCTGTTTTCACTTTTTCTTCCTTTCCTTGTGTCTATACAGATGTTTTATCTGCTATAATGAACAAATCTGAAAAATCACTTAATTTTATCTGTGTTACAAAGACACATATTTTACAATTTAAAAATTTATAACAATTTTACAATTTAGAAATTATAATACATTTAATTCACAACTTTTTATCAGTGCAGCATGTTCTTATAATTCATGAACTTCTCTATGAATTCTGACATAAGCACTGATTCCCCTGATGTCAGCTTATAGTCCTTCTTATCAGTTCCATTAATCTTAGAGACGAAATCACTTATCTCGTATCTTAATCCATCGCCTAAGAACCTTGGCTCATAATGCTCTATTCTGGATGCATCTTCATATCTTACATCAAACTGTCGCATAAGCCACCATGGTGATTGTGCTATTATATACCCTTCAGTTCCTGATACTACCAGCTGTCCTTCTGTCTTAACACCAACACCTGTCTTAACAGTCGCAAAACCTTCCGGATACCTTATATCTGCCTTAGTATATATATCTACTCCTGATTCGTCATATATACTATCGAAGCTTACTCTTTCATAATCGCTTCCCATCAGCTTAATAACAGGAACTAGCACACTTGGTCCAAACTCAAGAAACGAACCACCATACTTTGCATCTGTTCTTTCTCTTGATGCTTTATCTGCAAGTCTTGTAAAAGAGGCCTCAACATCTATTATCTTACCTATCTTACCTGACTTTGCCACATTAACAAGCTGCTGAAAACCTGGACAATATGCTGCCTTAACTGCTTCCATAAGCACTACGTTATTCTTTTTAGCCAGACTATATAACTCCTCGCTCTCATTCTTTGTGAAAGAAAGAGGCTTTTCTGATAAGACATGCTTACTGGCTTCAATAGCTCTTCTGGCATATTCATAATGTGTCTCATTAGGAGAAGCTATGTACACAGCATCCACCTTATCAAGAAAGCTGTCATAATCCTGCGTGATACATTTTATCTTCTCATTTGCTGTGAAGCTTTGTGCACTATCTTTAACAGGATTATAAGCATATTCTATAGTAAGTCCACTGACATACTTGGCCTCTGCTATGAATCTTGGCGCAATTCTTCCTGTTCCAACAACCCCGATTCTCACTATGTTAAATTGTTTCTTTCTCAAAAATGTAGATGATATTCCTGGTGTTCTGTCAAGATACACAACCTTACAGAATGAATTAAGATAATCAAACGTTCCTACCCAGTCTGAACCAACCGTAAATATATCTACATCATACTTCTGAATATCCTCTATCTTCTGTCCATCATGGTCTTCCACTATAATCATGTCAGCAAAACCCGTTTTTCTGACATTTTCTATTCTTTCCATAATGGGATCAACTACATTTACCTTACCTCTTGCCTCATCAAAATGTTCTGTAGTAACACCAACTATAAGATAATCTCCAAGCGCTTTAGCCCTTTTTAAAAGATTATAATGTCCCTGATGAAACAGGTCATATGTTCCATACGTAATAACCTTCTTCATACTATCACACCATTATTCCCATCTGTCTGTATACTTCTCTCTGCTGTTTTCTATAGAATGGATATTCATGATTAGTTCCTCCAAGATATGGAGTCATATAGTTTTCTCCATACTTTTGTATTAATATCTTTTCATATCCTACCGGTACCGGAATAGTTGTGTATTCAAAAGGCATATATATACTTTCACTATAATATTCTTTAGGATATACATCTAACGGACGCGGACCAGCATGGTCTCCCATAAGTGCTACTGCATGTGATTCTTTTTCCGTGTACATCATGCTGAGTCTTTCACCAAGCTTTAAAAGCTGTGTCGCGAGTGGTTCAAGATTGTTAAACTTAACTCCACACATCTGTTCTATATCTTTCGTAGTCTGCTCTATCTCTTCTGGCGTTGCTGTATTGTTTCTAATATTAGCAGAAAAAGCCTCTACTATAGATATCATACTGCAGTGAATCTCATCCTCATCTTCTGTCGGTGCTACATAATCAAGTGGAAATATATCAAGTCCTGCAACATATGGAAATCCATGATATTTTTTCAGATGTTCTTGTGTATAATTAACATTTCTTCCATTAATCACTCTTGACAGCATATCTTTCCACTCTGGATCTGTATGAAAGTTAATTATCTCAAGATTACCTTGCTCCTGCTGCACTATCTGACAGAATCTTGTATAATCTTCTCTTTTCATGGTTATATCCATATCATCATCCCACGGAACGAATCCTTTATGCCTGATAGTCCCAAGCAAAGTTCCCCAGTCAGCAAAATATTGGATATCATACTGCCGACATATTCTGTCCACCTCATTAAGTACTTCTATTTCGGCTGCCCATGCTTTCTTCATTGTACTCTCAACATAGAATCCATCACGAATCTCTCCGTTAAGATATCCTTCTGGTATATTCATACGCAATTCTCCTTATCACTTCTGTAATTACACTTGCTTATTACTAATTAGCTGCTCATTACTGCTAAGCCACTTATTGTTGTTTAGCCATCTGAAACTAATTACTTATGTTAAAAAAAGCCAATGACTATTAATCATTGGCTTTAAAATCAATATTAATTCTATAATTACTGGAGAAGTGATACTACTCCCTGTGTCTGCTGATTAGCCTGTGCAAGCATAGACTGTCCAGCCTGCTGTAAGATATTGTTCTTGCTGTATTCTACCATCTCAGAAGCCATATCTGTATCACGGATACGAGACTCAGCTGATGATGTATTCTCGCTTGTTGCCTCAAGGTTGTTGATTGTGTGTTCAAGTCTGTTCTGGATAGCACCAAGCTTAGATCTCTGAGCAGATACTGACTGTATAGCTATCTGAATCTTACTCATAGCCTGACCTGCGTTAGCATTGTTGCTTACACTAAGTCCGCTTACACCGATATTCGATGCACTCATCTTAGTAACTGAGATAACTATAGTCTGACCTGACATAGCACCTACCTGAAGATTCTTAGATGTAAATGTACCATCAAGAAGATTCATAGTATTAAACTGTGTTGTTGACTGGATTCTGTTGATTTCAGATGTTAACTGATCCATCTCTGCTGATATAGCAGTTCTATCTATAGATGTATTAGTATCATTAGCTGCCTGTGTTGCAAGCTCGTTCATTCTCTGTAAGATAGAGTGTGTCTCATTAAGCGCACCTTCTGCAACCTGGATAAGTGAAATACCATCCTGTGCATTAGAAGCTGACTTATCAAGTCCTCTGATCTGGCTTCTCATCTTTTCTGAGATTGAAAGACCTGCTGCATCATCTGCTGCTCTGTTAATTTTATATCCTGAAGACAACTTTTCTGTTGACTTAGAAAGCGAACTTGTAACAGTACCTAACTGTCTGTTAGTATTCATCGCTGAAAGATTATGCTGTACTACCATATTAAATATTCCTCCTTGAATATACTCATATTATATATATCACCAATCTGTAACTGACAATATATTAATTCATCCTGTGATATACTTTCTTCCTATCCAGTATCACCTGCTGTTTTGTATATCGGTTTATTCACACTATACTTAACCCTATTTTTTAAAAAAATATAAAGTTTTATTTAATATTGAATTATCATGCCCATATACGTATACTTAGTATACGATAATATAAAGCTATATTCAATCCCTTATGCTTATATTTTCTACACTTTATGATTATTTTTTTCTACACATTTTAACATTACGGAGGTATATATGTTATCTGCATATAACAGAAATATAACTATAGATTTTCTTGTTCCATATGGTGGAAACGGAGGCGTAGAATCCGTCCTTAATGAACTTGCACTATTTCTTATGAAACATGATATACATGTACGTGTCATACAGCTTGAACAATATACATATCGATGGGTAGACCCACAAATTGATTATTACCCTATGTCTACTAATCGTTCCATACATGATATTTCCGATTATATACCTATGTGTGAGCAGTATATCACAAAGCTTGGTGCTCCCGATATTCTTATAGCTACTCCATGGCCTATGTTAACTATGATAAGCAGACTTGCTATTATAAACACCAATTCCAACTGTAAGCTTGTAAGCTGGCTTCATGGTCCTATTGAAACCTATGAAAAAAATGCCTATGGCGGTATCGAAAGCCTTGAATATGCTGATCTAGTTATGGTATTAAGTAAAAAAAGCTATCATTACATACGTTCAAACAGACCTTCCATCAATGTAAGACTGGTCCGCAACCCAATCCATATAGACAATCTGCCTTTTCAGAAAAAAAGAAGCACTGAATGTCGTAATCTTATATTTATGGGGCGCCTTTCAGAAGAGAAGCGCGTAAATGTTATACTTAAAGCAATTGCCACAGCTCATGATAGATGGAACTTAGCTATCTATGGTGATGGGAATAAGCTTGATGAGCTTAGACAGCTTACGGACTCTTTAAATATAAGTAACCAGGTAGTATTCAAAGGCTGGATACAGCAGCCATGGAACGATGTGCACGAAGCTGCCGCTCTTATAATATCATCTGAATATGAAGGTTTTTCACTTGTATGTTATGAAGCTCTTGCCTGCGGTATTCCCGTTATATCCACTCCCGTTAACGGAGTGACCGATATTATACATAATGGACTCAACGGATACATATACCCGCATAATAGCCCTGAAGAACTGGCGCATATTCTTGACAATATAGGATCGGGAAAATATACACCCATTGACCCTTATATATGCCACGAATCTGTTATTAATTATGATGCCAACGCAGTTTTTTATGATACTATGAATACCTTAACTTCACTTCTTAATTAATACATTATAAGAATTGTTGCATTAATATTCATCACAAAAAAGAGGACGGATAAACCGTCCTCTTTTCTTATAGTAGTGACAATGATTAACCGAGAAGTGAAAGAACACCCTGATTAGCCTGATTAGCCTGTGCAAGCATAGACTGTCCAGCCTGCTGAAGGATGTTGTTCTTGCTGTACTCAACCATCTCAGATGCCATATCTGTATCACGGATACGTGATTCAGCTGCTGATGTATTCTCACTTGTTGTATTAAGGTTGTTAATAGTGTGCTCAAGTCTGTTCTGAATAGCACCAAGCTTAGATCTCTGGCTAGATACTGACTGAATAGCTAACTGAATCTTGCTCATAGCCTCACCAGCTTTTACATTACTACTTACTGCAAGTCCACTTACGCCTATATTAGATGCGCTCATCTTTGTAACAGAAATCTTGATTGTCTGACCAGATAATGCACCAACCTGAAGATTCTTAGATGTGAATGATCCATCAAGAAGGTTCATTGTGTTGAACTGTGTTGTAGACTGAATTCTGTTGATTTCAGATGTTAACTGATCCATCTCATTCTTGATAGCTGTTCTATCAACTGATGTATTAGTATCGTTAGCAGCCTGTGTTGCAAGTTCATTCATTCTCTGAAGAATAGAATGTGTTTCATTAAGAGCACCTTCAGCTACCTGGATAAGTGAAATACCATCCTGTGCATTAGAAGAAGCCTTGTTAAGACCTCTGATCTGGCTTCTCATCTTTTCTGAGATTGAAAGACCAGCTGCATCATCACCAGCTCTGTTGATCTTGTAACCTGATGATAACTTTTCTGTAGACTTCTGTAATGAGCTAGAAACTACGCCCATCTGTCTGTTAGTGTTCATTGCTGAAAGATTGTGTTGTACTACCATAATAGTTTCCTCCTTGAATTCTTAGTGGCGTCCCTGCCACCCATTAATTTTGTTTCAGGATATTTCCTGTTATTTATTATATCGGACATTAGTCTTTTTACTTTAGTCCGTATATAAACTTATTTTAAAAATTTCTCTACTTTTTACTGTCCATGAACTGTGGCTCTGAGCTTACACGGCTCATATTCTGATAATACTTGTTCGCCATGCTTACGCTCCGCTTGGCAGTCTTAGTTTCCTGCTTGAGTTCACGGAACTTTCTTTCTATCTGTAGCTTGTTTCTTGACTCTTGCGCCTGTATAGTTGCACTTAATGCTGATACTTCTTTTATAAGCTGCTGCAGTCTCTGTATGTCAGCCTTATAGCTCTGCTTATACATCTCAACATCTGCTTTAACCCTGTCATATACTGACTGGAAGCCTTCATCAAGTGCATTGAGCATATCTATACACTCTGCTTTATTCTCCATGTTCTTCTGGAACTTATCACCATCAAACTCTCCCGATGTAACAATACGTTCCTGTTCAACATTGTAATCAACTATGTCCTGTAATATCTTTTTCTTCTTTTCAAGACTGCTTGTCATTATCTGAAGATAATTCTCTGTTTCCATAGTCATCCTCAACTTTATAATCTTAAACTACCATACATTGCTTCTTAAATAGTTGTGATATAATAGCTATTTTAAATCAATATATTATTTATTTCCTGCACGCTTCATGACTTCTTTCCATGTATCGCGCATTCCTCTTAGTTCATCTGTTGCCTTTTCAAGAAGCTCAAGGTCTTTCTTCATGTTAGCATCAACAAGTAATCCATATATATACTTATAAAGCTTATCGAAATCCTCTGCTACAGGATACTTATGATTAAGTGTAGCCTGAAACTCTTCTATAATCATCTCTGCCTTAACAATATTAGTATGAGCTTTCTCCATGTCCTTTTTTTCTATAGCAACTGCTGCTATATTACAAAACTTAATAGCTCCTTCATAAAGTAAAAGTGTAAGCTCTGCTGGTGATGCAGTTAACACCTTATTACGATTATACTGTTGAGCCATATTCTGATTATATATCATAGCTTATCCTCTCCCGATGTTCATACATCCTTGTATTTATCAATATTGTGTGCATTACATATAATACATATGTTTATCACTTGTGATATGTTAAATTATATGCAATGCAACACAATGTAATATGAACGAATCATTCTAGGTAATATTATACATTAATTACCAATAAATTCAATAATATTATTATATATTTACATATATATTTTCATGTATATTTTTATAATTTTTATATATGATGTTAAGGTTCAAATATGTTTGTCCTCAAAGCTTTTATCGATATTATCAGCTTCCAAACAGTCCCGACATAGAAGATGACTGCGAATTAAGCTTAGCAAGTGCTGACTCCATAGCTGAGAACTTACTATAGTAGTAATCTTCCCATGTTGATACCTTTGATTCAGCATCACTTATCTTTGTGTTGTATTCTGAATACTGTGTATTCATCTGCTTATCATTGTAAATCGTGTATGCACTGCTTACAGATGATGATGCCATCTTGTTACCAAGATCAGTATATAACTTGGTACATAACTGTGAAAAGAATGAAACTACTGTCTCAGGATCACTTGCAATAGCTGCCCTTAGCTTATCTTCGTTTCCTGATGTAGTTGTATCATCCTTATCACCATCTATATGATACACACCCTTTTCGTTCTCGCCTGATGCGAAATATCCGAGTGTTGATATACCAAAGCTTGACAGAGCATAGCTCTTGCCATTAATAATAAATGATGATGCCATATCATTCTTTAATGTATTGGCAACACTGTTTAGTGTATCATCTTTTCTAAGAAGCGAATCCTTAATCTTTGTCTCCCACTTCTCAACCTCTTTATCAGACATAGCATCCTTTTCTTCATCTGTTAAAGGCTCATATCCCTTAGAGCTGTCTGCGTTATAAGCCTCATCCATAGACTTGATAAGCTTGTTGTACTCTGTGAACATGTCCTTGATAGACTTGTATATAGCATCTACATCTGTGTCCGTTGTTATAGTAACTGATTCATCGCCCTTTGTTTCTGCTGTAGCCTGGATAGTAAGGCCATTGATAGAGAATGTGCTTGTGTTGCTGGTGAACTCAGCACCATTAAGTTCTATCTTTGCATCCTGACCATTTATTCTTACTGCACCTACAGAATCTGAATATTCTCCTGCTTTAGCATTGCCATTAGCATCTACCATCTTAGAATACATCTCATAGCTATTCTTAGCTTTAGCCTGATACTGGCTTGTAAGTTTAGCTTTAGTCTCTGCATTTCTACTGTCAACTGTTGCCTGTATATCAGACACACCAGATGCTGAATCTGTCTCTTTCAAAGCTGTTACAGTTGTCTTACCATCTTTTTCTTCTATATTGACATACTGCTTGTTCTTATATTCGGTCATTGTGTCTTTAGCTTCAGTATAGTTCTTGATGTCACTTTCGTAACTGCTTATTGATGTCTTAAGATTGTCATATTTCTTCTTATCCTCTTCACTGAGTTTGGATACATCGAAATTGCCATCATCACCCTTATATGCAGCATTCTGTTCTATAGCCGACAGAGCATCTTTAGCATCTTTTAATAAAAGATTAGCCCTTTCTTCTGGTGTCTTATCTTTATATACTTCTGTATCAGCATCTGATGCAGTATATTTTTTTGTGAAAGAATCTACTATCGAACTAGCTTTAGAATATGTAGCAAGTCTCTCTTTCGCAACTGCATCAAAGTTAGTCTTAGCACTTTCATACGCTGTATTGATGATATCGTCTAACTCTGCTGTGTATGTATCTGTATCTGCATTATAATACTTAGCCCACTTAGCATACTCAGCCTGTGATGTCTTATCATTAGTGTATAATCCAAGATTACGCAGTGAATCCATTCCTGCACTATCGTTAGCTACTAATGCGAAATCTCCATCTTTACCAGATGTCTTGGAACTGATAAAGAATCTCTGGTTGTTCTCATCAAAGCTTGCCTGAACGCCTGCTTCTTTAAGCTTGACAACAAACTGATTAACTGTCATGTCTTCTGTTAATTCTATGTTGCTTGTCTCTCCATTAACCGTTACTGATACACTTCCCTGTGATGTGCTTCCTGTTATGTCAGACAACTTAGATGAACCTGTAATATTAGCTTTGCCATCCTTCACTGTACCACCTGTAAGATAACCTGATGATGCAAGCTTCTTTACCTTAAGCTTCTGTGTACCTGCAACCGCACTTGAGCTTGCTGTTACTGTAGCTACTGTTGAATTAGATACTGTTGACTTCTTAAGGCTGTATGCGTTAGATAATCTTCCTGCTGACAGCTTTCCACTATAGAAGCTATATATACTTGTATTCATAGTCTTCCATTTTTCCTGTTTCCATGAAAGCTTTGTCTGTGCTTTGACAAGATTATCTTTTTTTAGCTTATATCCTGATACAAGTGCAGATACAAGTGTCTCTGTATCCATACCTGAAACCATACCCGATAATCTGATTGGCATATTATTCCTCCATTCTTATATATTTCTTCATAACATTATGTAATTCTTTATCTCTTCTCATCCACAAGTATACCAGCAAGCTCCCATGCCTTAGCAAGCATCTCAAGTGCCTTTTCTGATGGTATCTCCTTGATAACTTCATCTGTATCCTTATCCTTAATCTTAATCGTAATACGGTTAGTTGGCTCGTTGTATCCGAACTCTGCTACTGTATTATGATTGATAACCTTCTGGATATCTTTAAGTTTCTGCATAGAAGCTTCTTTCTGTTCTTCCTGCTGCTTAAAGCTTGATTGTGCACCACTGTTGCCATTGTTACTGCTGGTGCTGTCTGCATTAGCTCTCTGTGATGTACTCACCTGCATAACTGCAGCTATATGTGCTGCGTTGTTTACTGAATCCTGTGAATTATTAGTTTCTGCTGCTGGTGCTGCACTAACCTTGTTAACCTGTGCAGCCTGCGTTGCGTGGCTCTGATAAGCTGCCTGGCCACTTATCTTCTCAATTCCCATTATCTTTCACCTCCGTGTGCGTATACATATACGAGTGACAGCTTTTCCACATCACCCATACAATCGTCGTAAATATATCAAACCTTATGCCCTGCTAAGAAATCCTTTTCTTTGCATACTGGTCATTAGTTTCTATTTCTTATATCGGCAATACATGTAAAAATATAATACCTGCCTTTTTATTTATCCTGCTTCGTAAACAGTTTATTAAGTGCAGCCACATCTATCTTCTGTTCGACAGCCTCTTTGTTAGCATCTTTTATCTGTACATATACTTCTTTACGATATATAGGAACGGACTTTGGAGCTGTGATGCCAAGCTTTACCTGATCGCCTTTTATCTCGATTACTGTTATCTCAATATCATCATTGATGATGATTGCTTCGTCCTTCTTTCTTGATAATGCCAGCATTCTACTCCCCCTTCCTTTCGTTAAGAATATCATAAATAGGGTATCTGACAGCATAATCCTCATTATCTGCTATAAGCTGGACTCCCTTCATAGTGTCAGCATTGATTATGATAGGAGCCTTTAAGTTAATAGTCATCTTTGTAAGATCCTCTGGTACTGTAAGTGTACAGAACACTGCCAGATTGGCTGACTGTATGTCCTTCCCAAGTGTGTTAAGTATCTCATCCTCCACAACAGGATCATAACCTTTCATGATATACTCCGGCTTCATGACAGGAAGTGCCAATGCTGCCTCATCAAGCGACTGAAGCCACATGATAGCTGCTTCATCTCCCTTTTCTACATCATATATAAGTGTGAATTTCTTGCAATCCTCAAACCCTATTATTCCAAGGTCAAAAGTAACTATTTTATTATCATCAATATCTACAGTGCCAAACCACCTAGTATCAACCTGCATTAATTTGCCTCCCCTTGTTTTTATATACTGAATCTTTCATTTATGGATTCAGCATATTTTTAGCCTATAAAATCCAGCAATGTCTGCTGTACAACCTTACTTGCTGCTGAAAGTGCTGCGTTGTAAACAAGCTGTGCTGCTGTATAGTTTACTACCACTTCCTCAAGGTCTATATCTTCGTTCTGTGACTTAAGACTTTTGAAGTTGGTCTTCTGTTCTGTAAGTCTTGTCTTTGTAAGGTCAAGACGCTGAATTCTGTTACCTACATCTGCCTTTGCATTAGATATCTTCTCCTGATATCCCTGCATCTGTCCGATGCCCTTCTCGAAAGCCTTTGTCATCTGATCCTTTGCAAGATTCTTCTGCTTATTTAGTCCTTCGAGCATGTCATCAAGCTTTTTCTGGTCGTCAGTACCTGCATACTTTTCTTCCTTCTTCATGCTCTCGACTTTACTTATCTGATTCTCGATATCTATAGTATTCTGCACAGCTGCCATGATATCATCTACATTTCTGCCAAGATATATATCAAAGCTTTCGTCTGCCTGTGTATTAACCTTAAGCTTCTGTGTAAAGTTTACGTTATATTCAATATCTTCGCTCTTCTTTACGTAGCTTATACCTGTAACATTGTCTACACATGTAAAATACATTGTCGGATCCACATCGCCCTTTTTAAAGTTGGACTTTTCATACTGTACTGAAAATGAGTTGTTGGTGTATGTATTGTTGTATACATTCTCACCAAGAAGTACTTCTCCAAGCTGCGAGTTAATAGCTATTTCATCATCGCCAGGTATATAGTTTGAATCTGCTGTAAATGTTATACTCACTGGATTGCCGCTTCCATCATCCAGAGAATCTATAGTCTCACCATTGGCATTTACTATTCCTGTTACATTAGCCGTTCCATCATCATTCTTAGTTACTGTAGCCACATTTCCACTGGCATCTGTAATCTTAAATGTTCCATCAGCATCAACCTCTGAGTAACCCAGCTGTATTCTATGAACTGTAGCCACATTAGGTGTCACTATCTTGCCGTCTGTATCCTTCTTGACATTCAGATTAATGATATCTTCGTTTGTATATGCATTGGTATATACCTTTTTTTCACTGATGCTCTCTCTGTCAAAGCTCTGTGTTATGGTATAATCTGCCTCAGCTGCTTTAACATCTGATGGATATGTGAGCGGTCTGTCTGTAGCAAAGCCTGTAAATACATATCTTCCGGCATAGTCTACATCCCCCTGCACATAGTATGAATTCTTCAGCTTGTCAAGTGTCTGTATGATTGTATTACGCTCATCTGATGAATAAGAATCCGAAGCACCCTGGTTGCAATATGAATACAGCTGATAAACTATATCATATCCCTGTGCAAGTGCATCCTGCGTAACCGAAAGCCATGATGAAGCATCGGGTATATTCTTGTCTACATACTGTGTTACCTGGTCAAGGCTGCTTCTGAGTCTGAGTGCTCTTATAGCTATGATTGGGTCATCAGAAGGCTTGTTAATCTTCTTCTGTGTAGATAACTGTGTATCCATGGTATTTATCTGGTTCTTATTAGCCTGTATGTTAGCTATAGAACTGTTTATCATCATCTGATTCGTAATTCTCATATATTCCACCTCGTATCTATATTGATTTATGTGATATCTGCATTTTTAAAATCTTCTTTTTTATGAATAATCTTCTTTTATAAATATTCTTTTGCACTTATCTTGTCTGTGCCTGCGTGCAAATCATTTATATAAAAATGTTATTAAGTATATCCGGCATATTTCACATTTTATAAGCCTGTCTGGTTAATAAGCTTATCATATATCTGATTCATAACTGACATCATCTTTGAGTTAAGATTATAAGCCTGCTGGAACTTCATGATATCCATGACTTCTTCATCTGTATCTACACCCATGACTGAAAGTCGCTGATTCTGTATAGTTGTCTTCATATTGTTGTAGTTTGTTACAAATGTCTTAGCCTTGCTTGCATCTATAGACATATCACTGACTATAGTTTCAAGGAAGTACGAACCTGTACCACCATCAAACAGTCTTTCCTTCTGTAATGCATTAAGCTTATCCATAATGCTTGCACTGCCTTCGCCTTCGCTTACTGTTGTCTTTGTTGCAAGCTTGTTGGCATCCTTAAGAAGCTCAGAATTAACTGATACTGTTGAGGCTGTAAGTGTCTTTGAATTATCTCCCACTACAAACAACGCTATACCCTTATTAGCAGCATCCTCTGTTTTAGCATCTGATACATATCCACTCTTAAATATGTTGTTGACTGCCTGTGAGAATGTCTGTATGAACTGGTTAAGCTGTGACTGATAGTAAGGAATACCCTTATAGTTAACATTTGCAGAAGCCTGTGGATTCGTCTCTGTCACTCTGTTTCCATCATCATCAAGCTTATAGCTGCCATCTGCATCTGTTGCAACTGATTCTATCTCACCGTTACAACCGTCCCTTATATCTACAAGTGCCTTAAGCTGACCGCCAAGTGAAGAACTATATATGTCAAAAGGATCATCATCGCTCCACTGTACGTCATATAAGCCTTCTGCATCGCTTGCGTTTCTTTTCTGCGTTCTTGCGACTACCTCAAGTGTCTTATAATCATAGTTGTTTACAAGCGACTGTCCGTTAACAGTTATCTGGAAGGATGTAAGTCCGTTTGCTATCGGTGTCTCTTTAGTTGATATATTGATATACTTTGACAAATCATCAACAAATGCATTTCTCTGATCTCTTAAGTCGTTAGCATCTCCATAGCAGGCTTCTATCTGGTTAATCTGCTTATTAAGTGCTGTTATGTTCTGTGCAAGTGTATTGATATGGTCTATAGTATCTTTAATCTCATTGTTAGCATCTGACTGCACATTTCTTAAGTTAACTGACAATGTGTTGAAATAATCCGACATACTTTTTGCGTTATTTATAAGCTGGTTCTTTGCCGATTCATCAGATGGTGTTATAGTCAGCTGGTTAACTGCTGAAAAGAAGTTGCTGTATTCTTTAGAGAATCCGTTAAGTATAAACTCATTCAGATAGTCCTCTATCTGTGTCATGTAGTTGTTCTTTGATTCATACTGTCCATAGTTAGACATATTGTTTCTATACTTCTGGTCATAGTAGCTGTCTCTTGTCTGATTGATGCCGACAACATCAACACCGGAACCTATAGTTCCATATGATGAAAATGTTCTTAACGAGTCAGCTGCCTTTAACTCTGCACTCTGCTTTGTATAGCCTTCTGTATTAATGTTTGACAGGTTGTGCGCTGATGTTGTTATGGATGTCTGCGCTGCCTGAAGTCCTTTATATGATATTGATAAACCAAAAAATGTAGATGCCATATTATTTCTCCATTCTTGTTGTTTCCTATAGTCTCTTTAACCAACTTACTGTTTCTAAGTCTGCTGATTACTCTAAAATAAGCCAGCCATTATTATCAAATCATGATGTAAGTGGCAAAAGGTTCATCTGTTATTCATCATGCATGTCCAAGTGATGTAACAAGATGTTCTATCATATCACTTACTACGTTGATATATCTTGAAGCCGCATTATATGCGTGCTGATACTTAATCATCTTCTGAAGCTCTTCATCAGATGATACACCTGATGTCTGCAGTCTCTGGTTGTCATAACCATTGACCATGGTTGTCTGGTTGTTGACATACTTGGTAAGCACGCTTCCCATCGTAGCAAACTCACCTATATAATCATTGTAAAATGTGTTAAAATCTGCTTTTGCATAGTTCTCAGGATTAAGTGATGCAAACTTGTTGCTGAATGTATCTATAAGCTCATTTACCTTTGAGAAATCCTCCTTGCCATGCTCTGTAGAAAGAGGGAGTGTACCTACATTTTGTGAAGCCTCTGGATTGACGATCAGATTACCAAGTGTATAGTCAGTTTCAAAGCCGGTAACATTCAGGTTGTTTCTTACATATATTGTACTGCCATCTGCACCTGTGATCTGCTTATATCTGTCTGTACCGTTTCTTTTAAAGAGTTCAACACCTCTTGTTTCATCGTCATCCATGCCATATCCAGCCTTGCTCATATCAAGTATCTTGTATGTCATGCTGTCTATATTCTCTGTTTCTTCCTGATTAGCATCAACATACAGCTTTTCAGATGCTTCATAACTGTATGTTCCATCACCATTTTCTTTTCCGGCAACTACGTTGCCATGGCTGTCATAAAGCACATCATGTGTCGATGCATTGTATACATACTTCTCTGCCTTTAATATATTGCCATCTGCATCTGTGAGCTCTTTTGTTGTATCCATGGTAGTTTCCGGACATAAAACATCATTCATGGCTGTTACTATTCCATTTACAAGCTTGTCAAAGCCTGCTATAGCACTAAGGATAGCTGATGGCTCTATATACTTGTTATAGTAATCCTGCTTCTGCTGATACGCATCCATGGCACTATTATATTCTGCCATACCCTGCTCTGTTGTAAGATCATAGTCTGCTCTTTCAGGCATTACTGGAATATCTGTGTAGTTTACCTCTATAACACCTCTTGCGATAAGCAGTCCTTTAAGCTTGCCTTTATCTGTGTCATTGGCATTGTTTGCCTGCTTGTCAAAGTTATATACATCCTGCTGATATCCCTCCCACTGAGGTATAAGCAGTCCATATGTTCCTTCTTCTCTTACGCTCATCTTTGCGATATCATTTTTTGTTATAAATGGGACATTCTCAGCACTAACTATTACTTCGCCATCCTTTGTCTCATAATAATCAATATCTATATACTTACTAAGCTCATCAAGTGCAAGATCTCTTGAATCTCTTAAATCGTTCGCACGCTCCACACCTTCCGCTTCGACCTTAACGATGCCTTTGTTAAGATTATATATCTTCTGTCCAAGTGAATTAATCTTTTCCACCATGTTGTTTACTTCGGTATTCAGTGTGACCTGATAATCCTTAAGTCCACTATATATAGCCTCTGAACGGTCTATGAATGCTGTAGCATTCTGTATAAGTGATGACCTGGCTATAGTACTTGTTGGATTCTTTGTAAGTTCGTTTACTGCATTGTAAAGGTTTGTGATATGCTTCTGATAAGTAACTCCCTGCATTTCACCAAACCAGTCTTCAACCTCGTATACTGCATTAGCCTGGCTTTCATAGAATCCCAGTCTTGAACTTTCAGTTCTGTATGACCTGTCTATGAACTCATTCCTTATACGGCTTATCGCATCTATATCTACGCCTAAGCCATACTTGCCTTTGTTAAGGCTCTTAGAAAACACGTTAGCATATGTTGAATCTGCAAATGTTATCTGCTGCCTTGTATACCCTTCTGTATTAACATTGGAAAGGTTATGTGCTGTTGTATTAAGTGCTGTCTGCGACGATCTTAAGCCTGTGGCTCCTACCATCAGCGACCCCATTCCGTTTGCCATAATTCCTCCATTAAAAAAATCACACTATCAAAAATAAAACTGGTTCTTATACCGCAGTACCATTAAACATCCCAATTCAATCCTTTGAAAATGTGATTCTTATATTATATCTGATATTATTCTATACTTGTATGTAAGTCCAGCCTGCTTCAATCCTTTTCCACATACCAGACTTAATGTAATCTTTTATAATCTTTTATCTGTTTTAATACTTTTCTTTAGTTTATATCACTGCTTTGCATCAAATCCTGTAGCACCTGTTATTTCCTGTTCTTCATAAGCTGTTCTTCCATAGTTGCCTGTCTGTGGCTTCAACACTGAGTTTCTTGCTAGATCAAGCTCAAACTGAATCATATCCATAGATTCTTTAAGCAGCAGCTTATTGTTCTCGTTAACCGCTGTAAGCTGGCTAAGTGTTCTTTTAAGCTTAAGATATATGTTCTGAAGAGCATCATGCTCTTTAGCTTTCTTTTCAAGTATCTGTACTATGTGTTCAACCTTTATCTCTTCATATGGAAGTCTTAGCACATTACATATATCCTTCACATCTTCCTGTCTTTTTTTCTCATATACATCTACTTCTTCTATGAGCTTCTGCTCTCTTGTAAATATCTCCTGAAGCTTTTCGATATTGCCACTTACTATGGCAGATGTTTTTTCATTCGACAGACTAAGGAGCTTCTCATATCCATCATTCTCATTCGTAAGGTCTTCGATTAAACAATCTATCAGGCTTGCCATATATGCTCCTCCGTCTTAAGATTATCGTGTCAGCAAACTATAAAACTGTACAGCAATGCACAATCCCAATGCATCCTCTGACCATATGCATTCTTTTTCATCAGAATGTCAATGTAGATACACTGCCAAGCATCTTCTCGGCTACTGCCTCTGAACTTATATTATATGTTCCGGCTGCAATACGTGCCTTAATGTCGTTGACTTTATCAAGTCTTACATCAGAAGCTTCACTAACTGCTGCCTTAGCTGTATTATATAATCTGGCTGTATCTGATAATTCATACTTGTCTTTTTCAGTTTTCTTAACAGCCATGCCTTTTTCCCTGGCATAAGCACTTGTCTTGTATACCTGGCTGACAGCATTATAAGCATCTATACGCATACTAACCGCCTCTCTTTCTATCATAAACAAAAAACTTTTTTATTTCTTTATGATAAGTTTATCGGTTGTCTTGATGTTTTACTTAACCCCCATTTGCATTACAATACAAATGAATTTTTCACGATACTTTGATAGGAATTTTTTTAAGTGAAAATCAAAAAACGGAAAACCCACATTTACCTATGGATTTTCCGCTTAATTTAATCTAAATCAATCCGAACCAGCCTGAACTACTCTAAACCAGTCTGAACTACTCTGAATTAATCCGAATCAATCTGAAATATGTAATATATATTCTCCCAAATATTCGCATATCGTGGTATTATCATCCCACTTTTATGCTCATATCGGGGCGGGTCCCAATGTCTTTCACCCACCTATGAGCAAGCTCATGTGGGTTTAGACCTTTTGACCCTGGTATCATATATTATTAGTATGCCTTGCCCCAGTAAACCATCTTCTTAGCTGGTCTGCCACAGCATACACACACGTCACTTAACTGTTCCTGTGCAAATGGCATACATCTTGAAGTACATGTTGTATCTTCTTTAATCTTATCTTCACATGCCTGGTCACCACACCACATAGCCTTGATAAATCCTGGCTTGTTAGCTGCTGTTTCCTTGAACTCATCATAGTTAACTGCAACATATGTATGTGCATCTCTATGTGCTCTTGCTCTTTCAAGCATATCCTTCTGGATAGTATCAAGTATCTCTGGAAGCTTAGCTGCAAGCTCGTCAATAGCTACTGTTATCTTTTCTCTTGTATCACGGCGTACAACGATAGCCTGGTTAGCTTCAATATCTCTTGGTCCCATCTCAACTCTTACAGGGATACCACGCATTTCCTGCTCTGAGAACTTCCAGCCTGGATTCTTATCAGAATCATCAACCTTAACTCTGAGACCTGCTGCCTTTATAGCATCTCTTACTTCGTAAGCCTTATCAAGCACGCCTTCCTTCTTCTGCATGATAGGTATGATGTCAACCTGAACTGGTGCAACCTTAGGTGGAAGTACAAGTCCTGAGTTATCACCGTGTGTCATGATAACAGCACCGATAAGTCTTGTTGTTGTTCCCCATGAAGTCTGATGAACATACTTAAGCTTGTTATCCTTATCTGTATACTGTATGCCAAACGCCTTAGCGAATCCATCTCCAAAGTTGTGGCTTGTTCCTGACTGGAGTGCCTTACCATCATGCATAAGTGCTTCTATAGTATAAGTAGCCTCTGCACCTGCAAACTTTTCCTTATCTGTCTTACGTCCCTTGATAACAGGTATAGCAAGCACCTCTTCACAAAACTGTGCATAAAGGTTAAGCATCTGCTGTGTACGTGCTTCTGCATCCTCTGCTGTTGCATGTGCTGTATGTCCTTCCTGCCATAAGAATTCTCTTGAACGAAGGAATGGTCTTGTTTCTTTTTCCCATCTTACTACTGAACACCACTGGTTATATACCTTTGGCAAATCTCTGTATGACTGTATCTCATCCTTGTAGAAATCGCAAAAAAGTGTTTCAGATGTTGGTCTTACACACATTCTTTCCTGAAGTGGATTAAGTCCTCCATAAGTAACCCACGCTACTTCTGGTGCAAACCCTTCTACATGATCCTTTTCCTTTTCAAGAAGACTTTCTGGAATAAACATAGGAAGGTATACATTCTCAACACCTGTTTCCTTAAATCTTCTGTCCATCTCGTTCTTTATATTCTCCCAGATTGCATATCCAGCCGGCTTAAATATCATACATCCCTTAACGCTTGAATATGACATAAGCTCTGCTTTCTTGCATACATCTGTGTACCACTGTGCAAAGTCTACATCCATGGAAGTAATCGCTTCTACTAACTTCTTATCCTCTGCCATAAATATACCTCATTCCTGCGCTATCTGCGCTATCTGTTAAATGTGTCACATAATCTGTATTAGTTTAACATCTGACCTGATTAATTTCAAGGCACTTTTCATATATTCCGTTTTTTCTTATATTGTAGTTTTCTTTTATTACATTTTTCTTTTATTATGTTTTTTATTATTATGTTTTTTTATTATATTTTAATCACATTTTTATGCATTTTCTTTTATTCCTTTTTCTATGCTTCATCCATCTTCATAACACATCTAAGCCTTAAAACCAGTGCTTTTATTATAACAAAGCTCACAGGACCGGTTATGAAGCCTGGAATACCATACACAAGCAGTCCGACAAATATAATGACAAGCATGGCAAAAGGCGATATTCCAAGCTTGTCTCCCATACATTTTGACTCCATAATCTCACGTACAAAATAAGTTATTACATATGTCACAAGCACAACCACTGCCGATAAGAAATTCTTCATAATCAGGTTAAACAACATCCATGGTATAAGTATCGTACCTGTCCCAAATACCGGAAGTGCATCAACAACTCCAACTATTATTCCGAGCATGACTGCATATGGACTTTTTATTATAAAAAATGCTGCCATGCTTATAGCTGAATTAATAAACATGATTCTTAATTCAACTTTAAAATATACATTGATAAGTCTCTTTACCTCATGCCACAGCATCCTTATCTCTTCCACAAACACACTGTCACGTATCTGTGTCCTTATTTCATCCATATCTGTTGACAGATATATAACTGATATAAAGCCAACAACCAGACCTCCAGCCACTATAACTATATTTTTTATAACAGGTACAGATATATGAAATATCTTTTCAGGCATTATACCTGCCAGCCTGCGTCCACACATTATAAGCGTATCAAGACAACATCCACCATCAAGTCCAAGAAAATCATCCGCTTCAAGGCATATCCTGGCAGTCTGCTGCCTTATACCTATCGTATTGTAATCCCAGTTCTTTAAAAAATCACTTATCTCATTCGCTCCTGTTATAACTGCTGCAGCAAACAATATTATTATAACAACAGATATTATTAACATTATAATTGTGGCTATTATGCTTTTTATGCGATGTTCTTTAATTCTTTGTGCATGTACTTTTCTTTTATCCAGCCTTATCCTTTTGCATATCCACATATATATACTGTTTACTGGCTTTTCAAGAAGCAGTGCAGCAAGCACACCAAGTACAAATGGCCACACATATACAAGAAGATATTTAAAGCTCACATATACAGAAAATGTTATAACTACAATCCCGGCAAGGTATTTCAGTTTCCTGTTATATTCTTTATCTTGATATTCTTTTTGATATTCTTCTTTATTTTCTTTTACATTTCTTTCCTCTCTGCACATAAATAATCACCTCTGTAGAAGTATTCCACAGAGGTGATTATCTTATACCTATATCTAAAATCCTGGTTTCACTTCGTATAACTTGCCATCAAGCTTAAGACTAACAGCACATAATGCTATACATCCACGCTTAATACGTATGCCTTTTATTCTTTCAGCTGCCTGGGCTGCCATATTTCCACCATACTTTCCATCACCAGCAACCGGCATGTTTCTTGAAGCAAGCTGGACACGTATCTGATGATGTCTGCCTGTTATAAGATGAATATCCAGCCTTGATATGTCTGCTTCTTCATCATAAGAAAGAAGCCTGTACTTAAGTCTTGCTTCCTTAGAACCCGCCGTTCCTTTTGAAACTACCGATGATTCATTATTCTTTGCATCTTTTATAAGATTATCCACAAGCTCGCCCTCGTCAGAATCTGGTTTTCCACATACAAGCACCTGGTAATGTTTACATAGTGTTTCTTTTTGCATAAGTAAAGACAATCTTGCTGCTTCCTTTTTATTCTTAGCCATAAGCACAAGCCCTGATACAGGACGGTCAAGTCTGTTTATTATAGCTGCGTAAGCTTCTTCACCCTTGGTTTTTCTATATGTAAGAACTTCACTTACAAGATCCATCTCA
>ULTV01058135.1_pt1 | contig 54502 bp, 48 predicted proteins | sample 1957931 | NCBI WGS metagenome assembly ULTV01 (sample SAMEA4835743, study PRJEB28245) | human gut metagenome | biome: gut microbiome; material: fecal sample | place: Denmark | collected 2008
CAATAAAATGCAAAAAGAAATTATGTTGATCTATAATACGACCTATCATGTAGAGGAAGGACAGGAGAAATACTTCCTCACCTGGATGCAGGAATTTTATCTTCCCGAAGTAGAGAAGCACGGTGCGCTGTATGCTCCGCGCATTGCACGCATACTAAGCCATATTGAGGAGGGAAGTGTCTGTTACTCTGTACAGTTTGAGGTGGAAAATTCAGCCATACTTCATCGTTGGCATCAGGAACAGGGAGTGAAGCTGAACGAGGAATTACTGAAAATATTCAAGGACAAAGTAATCGGTTTCCCGACATTAATGGAGGTGATAGTGTGATACAGCCGGTAAAGGAAAAAATTATTTTGGGTATCGATCCCGGTACTACCATTATGGGGTACGGGGTGCTGCGTGTGGCGGGAACCAAGCCCGAAATGATTGCTATGGGTATCATAGACCTTCGCAAATTTGGCGACCACTATCTGAAACTTCGCCACATCCACGAACGGGTACTGGGTATTATCGAGAGTTATCTGCCGGACGAACTTGCCATTGAAGCGCCTTTCTTCGGAAAGAACGTGCAGTCCATGCTGAAACTGGGACGTGCGCAGGGGGTGGCTATGGCTGCTGCCCTGAGCCGTGATATTCCCATTACCGAGTATGCTCCTCTGAAGATAAAAATGGCGATAACGGGAAACGGACAGGCATCTAAAGAGCAGGTGGCGGATATGCTGCAGCGCATGCTTCATTTTCCGAAGGAGGAAATGCCCGTATTCATGGATGCCACCGACGGGCTTGCCGCTGCCTACTGCCATTTTCTGCAAATGGGGCGTCCTGTTGCAGAGAAAGGATATCACGGCTGGAAAGACTTCATAGCCAAGAATCCCGACAAAGTAAAACGCTGACCTATACCTTATATATTATACTTAATATTTTATACTTAAAAATACTACCATGAAATTGAACAATCTTGTCATTATCGGAGTTGCGGCTACAACAGTTGCCAGTTGCGCCCCCTCAAAGAAAGAATACGCGTCGTACGAACTCTATCCGGTCCGTACGGGCAGTCTGGCAGAAATGGAATATGCTCCGGCTGCTACGCAATTTACGCTTTGGTCGCCTACTGCGGATGAAGTGCGTCTGATGCTGTATGATGCGGGAGAGGGCGGACATGCGTACGAAACGGTTGCCATGTCGCCCGCCGAAGACGGTACGTGGACGGCTAAGGTGGAGCAGGATTTGAAAGGCAAGTTCTATACTTTCAATGTAAAAATCAACGGAAAATGGCTGGGCGATACGCCGGGTATCAATGCGCAGGCTGTAGGTGTAAACGGTAAGCGTGCGGCTGTTATCGATATGCGGGAAACCGACCCGGAAGGCTGGGCGGAAGATAAACGTCCGCCGCTGGCATCGCCTGCCGATGTGATAATCTACGAGGTACACCACCGTGACTTCTCCATAGACCCCTCTTCGGGCATTCGGAACAAAGGCAAGTTCCTTGCAATGACGGAAACGGGTACGGTAAATCCGGACAAGCTGGCAACCGGTATCGACCACCTGAAAGAACTGGGAGTGACGCATGTGCACATCCTTCCTTCCTATGATTATGCTTCTGTAGACGAATCCAGACTGGACGAGAACAAATACAACTGGGGGTATGACCCGCAGAATTACAATGTGCCCGACGGCTCGTATGCCACCGACCCTTATAAACCGGATGTGCGTATCCGTGAGTTCAAACAAATGGTGCAAGCCTTGCATAAGGCAGGCATCCGCGTAGTGCTGGACGTGGTGTACAATCACACTTTCAATACGGCCGAGAGCAATTTCGAGCGTACCGTTCCCGGATATTTCTATCGTCAGGCTCCGGACGGCGGTTTCGCAGACGCTTCTGCATGCGGCAACGAAACGGCGAGCGACCGCCCTATGATGCGCAAATATATGGTAGAGTCCGTATTACACTGGATAAACGAATACCATATCGACGGTTTCCGTTTCGACTTAATGGGCATTCACGACATCGAAACCATGAACGAAATACGCAAGGCGGCAACAGCGGTAGACCCTACCATCTTTATTTATGGAGAGGGATGGGCTGCATCGGCTCCCCAATTGGCGCAGGACTCTTTGGCGATGAAAGCCAATACCTATAAGATGCCGGGCATTGCAGCTTTCTCCGACGAAATGCGTGATGCGTTGCGCGGTCCGTTCAACGATAACCGTCAGGGCGCTTTCCTTGCCGGACTGCCGGGGGGAGAGGAGAGTATCAAATTCGGTATTGTCGGTGCTGTAAGGCATCCGCAGGTCGATAATGGAAAAGTGAATTACAGTAAGGCTCCCTGGGCGGAACAACCCACGCAGATGATTAGCTATGTATCTTGCCACGATGATATGTGCTTGGTGGACAGACTGAAGTCCAGCATCCCCGGTATCACTCCCGAAGAGCTTGCCCGGTTGGATAAGCTGGCGCAAACGGCGGTGTTCACTTCGCAGGGCGTGCCTTTCATCTATGCAGGCGAGGAAGTGATGCGCGATAAGAAGGGCGTACACAACAGCTATCAAAGTCCGGACTCCGTCAATGCCATCGACTGGAAACGCAAGACGGAGCATGCCGATGTGTTTGCTTATTATAAAGGATTGATTCAGCTGCGTAAGCATCATCCGGCTTTCCGCCTGGGAGATGCCGGACTGGTTCGCAAACACCTGGAGTTCCTGCCGGCTGAGGGCGGCAACGTAGTGGCTTATCGGTTGAAAGAGCATGCCGGCGGTGATGCGTGGGGAGATATCTATGTGGTGTTGAATGCGCGTAAGGAAACGGCTAAGGTATCAGTACCCGAAGGCAAATATACGGTTGTTTGCAAGGACGGATTTATCAGTGAGAAGGGCTTGGGAACGATGTACGGACCGGAAATTTCAGTTCCGGCACAGTCTGCGCTTATTTTCTATAAATAAGAGGGCTTTGGGCACAAGAATGCAGGAGTTTATTCTTGATTACTTAGGTTAAACTGATAGTTTATTAGGAATAAACCTGAAGTTTATTCCTAATGAACCTGAAGTTTAATGGGGATAAACTGATGATGCTTTTGCCGTATCATCTTTTTTCTCTTATCTTTGCTCCGTTCAAACCACAAAACATTGACAGGATGCAACAACATACCATACATATAGCGGGGGGCGTGGCACGCAACCCGCTTGTTCGTTTATCGAACCCCGTAACCCTTGATTTTCTCGACGGTGAACATATCGCTATCGCAGGTCCTAACGGGGCAGGAAAGAGTCTGTTGGTCGATTTGCTTACGGGCAAGTATCCCTTGCGCGACGGTACGCTGGCATACGATTTCCGTCCTTCCGCCACACAAACCGCTTACGACAACATCAGGTACATCGCTTTTCGTGACACCTACGGTTCCGCCGATGCCAATTATTACTACCAGCAGCGTTGGAATGCTCACGACCAGGAAGATGCTCCGCTGGTGCGCGACCTGCTGGGCGAGGTAAAGGACGAGTCTCTCAGACAGCAACTGTTTGAGCTTTTCCGTATCGAACCGATGCTGGGCAAGAAGGTCATTCTCCTTTCCAGCGGAGAACTCCGTAAGTTCCAGTTGACCAAGACGCTGCTTACGGCTCCGCGTGTCCTTATCATGGATAACCCTTTCATCGGACTGGATGCTGCTACGCGCGAGCTGTTGTACACTGTCTTGGAGAAGCTGGCGCAACTTGCTTCTCTACAAATCGTACTGGTACTTTCCATGCTGGATGATATACCGTCTTTTATTACCCACGTAGTTCCTGTTGACAATAAAACAGTGGGAGAGAAAATGCCGCGTGCAGCCTATTTGCAGGCTTTCCGTGAACAAGATGCCCTTCGTGCTGAGGCGGATGCCGCTTCTTTGGGCGAATTGCAGCAGCGCATTGCCGGCCTTCCTTACGAAAACACGAACTTTACTTCGGACGAAGTGGTCCGGCTGAACAAAGTCAGTATCCGCTACGGTGATCGTACGATTCTGAAAGAACTGGACTGGACGGTGATGCGTGGGCAGAAGTGGGCATTGAGCGGTGAGAACGGTGCGGGCAAGTCCACTTTACTCAGTCTGGTATGTGCGGACAATCCTCAGTCTTATGCCTGCGACATCCGTCTGTTCGGCCGTAAGCGAGGTACGGGAGAGAGCATTTGGGAAATCAAGAAGCATATAGGTTACGTCAGTCCGGAGATGCACCGTGCCTATCTGAAAAACCTGCCTGCCATCGAAATCGTAGCTTCCGGACTGCACGACAGCATCGGTTTGTACAAACGTCCGCATGCCGGCCAGATGGCTGTGTGCGAGTGGTGGATGGATATTTTCGGTGTGGCGCATTTGAAGGACAAGCCTTTCCTGCAACTGTCCAGCGGCGAGCAGCGCCTTGCCTTGCTGGCGCGTGCCTTTGTGAAAGACCCCGAACTGCTGATTCTTGACGAACCGCTGCACGGGCTGGATACGTACAACCGCCGTCGCGTCAGGAAAATCATAGAAGCCTTCTGCCGTCGTAGAGACAAGACCATGATTATGGTGACCCATTACGAGAACGAGTTGCCGGAAACGATAACCCACCGTTTGTGCCTGACGCGTAACCGCTAAAATATCCTGCTGATAAAGAACAGACTATGGCGTAAATCGCTATATTTGTAAAATAAATCCTTAAACAAATTATATTATGAAGTTCTTTATCGACACTGCAAATTTAGACCAGATTCGGGAAGCCTATGATATGGGCGTACTCGACGGAGTGACTACCAATCCCTCGCTCATGGCGAAAGAAGGTATCAAAGGCGTGGAAAACCAGCGCAAGCATTATGTAGACATCTGCAACATCGTGCAGGGAGATGTCAGTGCAGAGGTTATTGCCACCGATTACGAGGGCATGATTAAGGAAGGTGAAGAACTCGCCGCGCTGAATCCGCATATCGTGGTGAAAGTACCCTGCATCGCAGACGGCATAAAAGCCATTAAATACTTTTCGGGAAAAGGTATCCGCACCAACTGTACGCTGGTATTTTCCATAGGGCAGGCGCTGCTGGCGGCAAAAGCCGGAGCAACTTACGTTTCGCCTTTTGTAGGCCGTCTTGACGACATCAGTGAAGACGGTATTGCTTTGGTGGGTAAGATTGTGGACGTATACCGTTATTATGGCTACGCTACCCAGGTGCTTGCGGCTTCCATCCGCCATACGGCGCATATCATCCAGTGCATAGAGGTAGGGGCGGATGTAGCTACATGTCCGCTTTCCGCCATAAAAGGACTGCTGAATCATCCGCTGACGGACGCCGGATTAAAGAAGTTTCTGGAAGACTATAAACGTGTAAACGGATAGCTCTTAAATTCTTATAAGCCTATCTTTCACGCATTTCTTAACCAATATTGGCGAGAAATAGAATAAAAAACTTTATTTTTGCCGAATATATTCAGTTTAAGAAAAAGCACCGATGAAAGATAGGCTTATAGGATTTCTCAAGACATACTGCTTGTTTATCTGTATATTCGCATTACAGAAACCGTTTTTTATGCTCTTCTACCGTTCCTTGTACGAGGGCGTTTCGTGGACGGAGTGGTTGGGTGTGATGTGGCATGGACTGCCGTTGGACTTATCGCTTGCAGGCTATCTGACTGTTGTTCCTGGATTGCTCTTTATCTGTTCTGCCTGGACGGTATCCAATCTTCTTCGCCGTATATGGTACGGTTATTTTGCTTTCATTTCGGTTTTGCTCTCCGTTATATTTACCGTCGATTTGGGATTATACGAATACTGGGGATTCCGGTTGGACGCTACGCCTCTGTTCTATTTCTTTTCTTCGCCCAAAGATGCGGTGGCAAGTGTCAGTATATGGGTGGTAATCGGGGGAATTATTGCAATGGTTGCCTATGCGGCGGCATTATACGGGATATTCCATGGCGTGCTGTTGCGGAAACGGGTTTTCGAACGCATGAAGATACCTTATCGGCGTTTGAGGGTATCGGGGGTACTGTTGCTGCTGACCGGATTATTGTTTATCCCGATTCGTGGCGGATTTACAGTCTCCACCATGAATACCGGGAAGGTGTATTTCAGTACCGACCAGCGTTTGAACCATGCCGCCATTAATCCGGCTTTCAGCTTAATGGAGTCTCTCTCCAAGCAGAAGGACTTCGGCAGTCAATACCGTTTCATGGAAGCGGATGCGGCCGACCGTATTTTTTCCAGTTTGGCAGACCCTGCCGTTCCGATGCGGGACGGTATTTCGGCAGATTCCCTGCAGCAGGCTCCGGATTCTTTGCATTCGTTGTTTACGACAAAGCGTCCCGATGTGCTGTTTATCATCATGGAGAGTTTCTCTTCGTGGCTGATGACGACGCTTGGGGGAGAACCCGGCGTGGCCGTGCAGTTGGACAGCCTGGCGCAAGAGGGCGTTCTCTTCACGAATTTCTATGCGAACAGTTTCCGCACCGACCGTGGGTTGGTTGCCATATTGAGCGGGTATCCGGCACAGCCCACTACCAGCATAATGAAGTATCCCCGTAAGACGCAGTCTATCCCTGCCATTGCAGGCAGTTTGAAGAATGCCGGTTACAGGACGAAATATTATTATGGCGGTGATGCCGACTTCACCAATATGCGTTCCTATCTGATGTCGTCCGGTTTTGAGGACATTGTTGCCGACCGGGACTTTCCGGTATCGGAGCGTCTGAGCAAGTGGGGCGTGCACGATCATCTTGTGTTCCGCCGTTTGCTGGACGACCTGAAGGCGGAAGCTGCCGACAGTACCTTGGCGGGTAGGGAGACGCCGCATTTCCGTGTGTTACAGACTTCCAGCAGCCATGAGCCGTTTGAAGTTCCATACAGCCGTTTGGCGAACGAACGTTTGAATGCTTTTGCGTATACGGACAGTTGCATCGGTGATTTTGTGAAACAGTTCCGCAGGTTGCCGCAATGGAAGAATACGGCAGTGGTACTGGTTCCCGACCACTTGGGAGCCTATCCCGAACGTATCGGAAACCTTGAAACGGGCAGATACCGGATTCCTCTGCTGATAGTGGGCGGGGCGGTACGCGGGCCGGAACGTATCGGTGTCTACGGTTCCCAACAGGATATTGCCGCTACGTTATTGGCGCAGTTATCGATACCGCACGGTGAGTTTACGTTCAGCAAAGATATGCTCAATCCGGCTTCTCCTCATTTTGCTTTCTTTACCGTGCCGGACGCTTTCGGCTTTTTGACGCCGGACAACCAATTGATATTTAATAATGAAGCGGATGCGATTGTTGTAGATGAAGGCTCGAAGAAAGGGCAAAATCTCTCTTTGGGGCAGGCCTATCTGCAGAAGTTGTATGACGATATAGCCAAGAGATAGAATGATATTAGCAGATGTTTTGTCAGGGTTGGTCGAAACGGACACCGACCTGTTGCTCGCAATAAACGGGTGGCGTGCCGAATGGGCGGATTATTTTATGTATGCCTTTAGCGGGAAATGGATTTGGGTGCCGTTGTATGCCGCCATCCTTTATGTAATTGTCCGCAACCTGCATTGGAAAGTTGCCATCGGCTGTGTCGTAGCTATTGTGCTGACCATTGTTTTTGCCGACCAGGTGGGGGCAACCGTTATCCGTCCGGTAGTGTGCAGGCTTCGTCCGGCGAATCTGGAGAATCCCGTTTCGGAGTTCGTGCAGATAGTAAACGGTTATAGGGGCGGTCGGTACGGCTTTCCCTCCTGCCATGCCGCCAATACGTTCGGCCTAGCTTTCTTCCTGTTCTATCTGTTTCGTAACCGTGCCTTGAACTGGTTCATCATGTTATGGGCAGTGGTAACGTGCTATTCCCGTTCTTACTTGGGAGTACATTATCCCGGCGACTTGCTGGTAGGTACTTTTGTTGGCTTTGTAGGTGCTTCTCTCTGTTACTGGCTTTTCAGCCGGCTGTGTAAGTATAGGCGTAAAGAGAGTTATGAGCATATCTATGTTCCAATCTGGGTAGGGGGAATTACCATATCCGGCATTCTGGCTTATGCACTGATACGGGCGATGTTGTAGCGGCTTGCTTTGTCCGCTTCTTTGAGGCAAAGGTGAATAAACATCTTTTCTTTGGATTTGTTATCCTTATCGACAGACTAATAAAAACAGAATGCTTATGGTGAGCTTAGGAAGCTGGATGAACGAAATCCTCATCGATTGGGGAGTAGACCCGAAACTTGCGAATATGTTTGACGAGACGATCATTGCCGTATTAATGATAGGCGTATCAATAGGGCTGGATTATCTGTGTCAGGCTATATTTGTAGGGGGGATGAAACATTATACAAAGCGTGCACCCCACCAGTGGAATACATTGCTGATGAAACGCAGGGTGGTGCATCATCTTATTCATATCTTGCCCGGTGTATTGGTTTACTTCTTATTGCCCCTGGCCTTTGTGCGGGGAAAAGAGATACTGGACTTCTCACAGAAAATATGTGCGGTGTATATCATTGCTGCCATACTGTTCACTATCAACGGCTTGTTGCTGGTGATGCTGGATGTATATAATGCAAGGGACAAGCAGAAGAACCGTCCGATGAAAGGGTTTGTACAGGTTCTTCAGGTATTGCTGTTCTTTATCGGCGGCATTGTTATAATCGCGGTGCTGGTGAATAAGTCTCCGATGACTTTGTTTGCAGGCTTGGGTGCATCGGCGGCTGTACTGATGCTGGTATTCAAAGACAGTATTCTGGGTTTTGTGGCGGGGGTACAGCTTTCTGCCAATGATATGCTGCGTATCGGCGACTGGATACAGTTGCCCAATGGAGTAGCCAACGGTACTGTCGAGGAAATCACGTTGAACACTGTAAAGATCCGGAATTGGGATGAGACGATATCTACCGTTCCGCCCTATACGCTGGTCAATAACTCTTTCCAGAACTGGCGGGGGATGCAGGAGAGTGGCGGACGCCGGGTCAATAAAAATATCTATCTGGATATGACTACCTTGAAGTTCTGTACGCCGGAAGACTTGGATGCTATCCGTAAGAATGTACCTCTGATGGCGGATTATCAGCCCGCGGAAGGGGAAGTGCCCACTAACTCGCAGCTTTACCGTATTTATATTGAACGCTATCTGCGCAGCCTTCCGGTTGTCAATCAGGATATGGATTTGATTATCAGTCAGAAAGAACCGACCACTTACGGAGTACCCATACAGGTTTATTTCTTCTCCCGCAATAAGGTCTGGAGAGAATACGAGCGCATTCAGTCCGATATTTTCGATCATTTGCTGGCAATAGTCGGCAAGTTCGATTTAAAGCTCTACCAGTATTCCGATTAATACAGTAGACGGAACTCCGCCCATACGGGCAGGTGGTCACTGTATCCCCCTTGATATTTCATGCCGTAGTAGGTGCGGAAGGGTTGTTCGTCGCCGTATTTCCGGTCTTCGGTCAGAAGGAAAGGAGCACGGAACACACCGGCTTTCTCCTCTGCGGTGTATAAGGGAGAACCTGGCATCAGCAGGTTGCCGGAAAGAATGATATGGTCGAGCAGTCCCCATTCCCCCTGATATTTGTAGCTGCCGAAATGCTTGTTGTCAATGCCTTTTCTTGCTAAAAGATGGTAAAGCGTCCGGGAATCTAAAGAGTCCGTTTCTGTGGGCGGTATTCCGGCTTTCAGTATTTTCTGTATGGATTTGTTGTCGGGATAGTCGTTGAAATCTCCCATAATGATGATTTGAGGGCGGGTGCGTATCCGGAGCAGGCTGTCTGTTGTGTCTTTCAATCTTTGTGCTGCTGCCAGGCGGTACGGTTCGGACGCTTTTGCCCCGCCGGACCGGGACGGAAAATGCACGACAAATACGTCCAAAGTGTCGGAGTTTAAAAGCTGTCCGCTGACGTGGAGAATATCGCGTGTGGGGCGGCTGTTTCTGCGAGGTTTCATTACCGGATAGCTTCGGTTCGAAAGTAATTTGAAGATGCCTCTTTGATAGAGCAGCGCCACATTGATGCCCCGTTCGTCGGGAGAGTGAGTAATTACATAGCGGTAGCCGGCCTCACGCAGGACGGAGTAACGGGTAAGGTCGCGTAGCACACTGTCGTTCTCCACTTCACAGAGGGCAACCAGTGCGGGTGGTGTCCATTTGCCTGCGGCGATGATGACACGTGCAATGGCATTCAGTTTCTTTTTGTATTTGGTATAGTTCCAGCGCCGGACGGCATCGGGCAGAAACTCACGGTCGTTTTTCAGGGTATCATGGCGGCAGTCAAACAGGTTTTCTACGTTGTAACCCATGATGCGGAAGGTAAGAGTATCTTTCTTCTCTTGTCCGTGGAGTGGAGCGGAAGTCAGGAAAGCAAGAAGCAACAGAGCGGATAGCGGGATAAAAAGAAGCGGAGCATGTCCTCTTTTGCTCCGCATTCTTTCTTTATATCTCCATTTATGTAAGCTCATCAATTCCTGGCAGGGATATGCTTCAATATATCAAGCAGGTGATCCCAGAACTTTTGTACAGTGGGGATAAGCATCCGTTCATCGGGAGAGTGTACTCCCTGCAGGGTAGGTCCGAAGGAAATCATATCCAAAGAGGGATATTTGTCGAGGAATAACCCGCACTCCAGTCCGGCATGGATAGCCTTTATTTTGGCATCCACACCAAACAGACGCTTATATGATTCCGCCGCAATTTCCAGGATTTCCGAGTGCGGATTGGGTTTCCAGCCCGGATAGCCGTCGCCGAAAGATACGCTGGCTCCTGCCATTTCGAATACGGTACGTACCATAGTCGCGATGTCTTGTTTGGAAGACTCGATAGAACTGCGCTGGCTTGTCTCGATACGGATGATGTTACCGGGTTTCATCTTTACGGATGCCAGATTGGTGGAGGTTTCCACAAGACCCGGAATATCCTGGCTCATGGCATATACTCCGTGTGGAGCTGCGTAAAGAGCCTGTAACAGACGTTTGGCAGTGTCTTTGTCGATAGCTTTGGTACGGGGATTTTCCGATTCGAGGGTAAACTGCAAATCGGGGTCTGCTACAGCATATTCGGCTTCCGCCTGGGCGGCGAATACATTCAAGTCGGTACGCAGCGCATGCTTGTCGGCTTCGGGGATGGCTATAACGGCATGTGCTTCTCGTGCAATGGCATTGCGCAGGTTGCCGCCGTCGATTTCGCAGAGATACATATCGTACTTCTTGAAAGTCTGACTCAGGAAGCGGTTCAATAATTTGTTGGCATTACCGAGGCCTAAATGGATATCGCCGCCGGAATGTCCGCCTTTAAGTCCTTTTACCTGTACCTTGCAGCAGAAATATCCGGCAGGTATATCCACCTCTTTATAGGTGAATTCGGCTACGGAGTCTATGCCGCCCGCACAGCCGATGAACAATTCTCCCTCATCTTCGGAATCGAGATTCAGCAGGATGTCACCGCTCATGAAACCTTCCTGTAAGGCAAAGGCACCGGTCAGTCCGGTTTCCTCGTCTACGGTGAACAGGCATTCGACAGGTCCGTGTTCGATACTGTCATCGGCAAGGATGGCAAGTTCGGTGGCTACACCGATACCGTTGTCCGCTCCCAGCGTCGTACCTTTGGCTTTCAGCCATTCCCCGTCTATCTCGGTCTCGATAGGGTCGGTGAGGAAGTCATGCTTCACATCATTATTCTTCTCGCATACCATGTCTACATGCGACTGTAGCACAACGGTCTTTCGGTTTTCCATGCCCGGAGTGGCAGGCTTTTTAATCAGTACGTTTCCGGCTTCGTCCACCTTTGTTTCCAACTTATGTTTTTCTCCGAATGCTTTTAGAAAAGCGATAATCTTTTCTTCCTTTTTGGAAGGGCGCGGTACCTGGCAGATTTCCTCGAAATAGTGGAATACGCCAGCCGGTTTCAAATCTTTTTTTTCCATATCTTAATAGTTTATAGCAGCCAGGATACAAGTGAAGCGTATCCTGATCTTCTGTTTCTGAAATTCAAATCTTGTACAAATTAACCTCTTATTGCTAAATATGGTTAAATTAATTGGCTATTTTATTTCCCTTTCTCTTTTTTTAGAGTAAAAAAGGGTGCTTAGTCCAACCAAAGCCCTATATTTGCACCCACAAAACAGTGCTGATAAAAGTAAAAACAAATTCCAAATGCTTTTTATCGGACGATATTCTGTTTTGTGCAACAAATTTAATGGAAATGCTTGGTACATTATTGATAACTTTGTTAATAGTTGCTATTTGCATTGTTTTATTGGGCGTGAAGGTCTTTTTTGTGAAAGGCGGTAAGTTTCCTAACGGACATGTCAGCGGCAATAAGGCGATGCGTGATAGAGGAATCGGATGCGTGCAGTCGCAAGACAGGGAAGCACAGAAGAAAAGCCGCTTCTCTATCGATGAACTGGAGAAAGCCTTAAACGATAGTATGAACTAAATAAACTAAAAACAATATTTTTACAAATTATGAAGAGATTAAACTACCTCGTAAACGGTTTGGCAGCTCTTGCACTAATCGTTTTATTTTCTCAATGCGCCGGTAAAGCGGATAATCAGACGACTAATGCATCAGCACAGGCAGCCGGACTGTCCGGAATGAAAATTGCTTATGTAGAAATAGATACGCTTTTGGCAAAATATAACTACTGTGTCGATTTAAATGAGGCAATGGTGAAGAAGAGCGAAAATGTACGTTTGACTTTGAACCAGAAAGCCAAAGACCTCGACCGTCAGAAACAGGAATTCCAGACAAAAGTTCAGAACAACGCTTATCTGACGCAGGAACGCGCCCAGCAGGAGTATAACCGTATTGCCAAATTGGAACAGGATTTGCAGAACTTAGGTAATAAGTTGCAGGCTGAACTGATGAGCGAGAACGAAAAGAACAGCTTGCAGTTGCGTGATTCTATCAATGCTTTCCTGAAGGAGTATAACAAGACTAAGGGTTACAGTATGATTATCAGCAACACCGGTTTTGACAATCTGTTGTATGCCGACAGCATTTATAACATTACCCGTGAAATTTTGGACGGTCTGAATGCAAGATACTCTTCTCCAAAGAAATAAGTTGGAAAATAGTTGCGGAGTATTCTGTTAGCTTGGTTGATATAATGAGTTAAGAAGATAACCGTAATAAGTTTATATCATAAAGAAAGGAAGTTAATATCATGCTTGGCATGAAGTTAACTTCCTTTTTTATATTCAGTGGCAACTGTTTTACTTTACCTGTACGATATCATAATTCAAATCGCTTACAGCCTCTTGCAGGCTATCGTTTACCAGTCTTAATGTGGTGTCGTTTACAACCACGAAGTACACGGGAGAGTCACCGTTGTCGGGAGTCAGCTTATAGGCGGTTTTCTTATTATTGTTAACGTCTTTCTGAATAACCTGACGTTTTCCTTTGGAGGTGAAGGAGGTGTTTTTTCCCTGTCCTTCCGCATCCAGATAAGTTGTGACCAATGTATAGCCGCTTTCACCGTTAGGACCTACACTGTCTACACTCAGCACATACTGGATACCCGGACCATCGGCAGCTGGAAGTATGCCTTCATAAACGGCTACTGCGGAAGAATCGTTGCCGGCAACAGTCATTACGCCTTCGTCCATGGTGTTGTTGTTTTGATTTCCTTTTGATTGGCAGGATACCAATGCAGCGGCAATCGCTGCAATCATCATTACTTTTTTCATTGCTTTAATGGTTTAAATTAATATAAAGAGACGCCGGTGGCGTTATTCTTCATCATTCCGTTTAATAACGAGCAGTTTGTCTACTCTGCCGCGGTCCATATCCATTATTTCAAACTCCAGGTTTCTGTAGCTGAAAATGTCACCGGCTTTCGGGATGCGTCCTATAAGGAACATGGCGAGTCCGCTTAAAGTGGTAAAGTCCTCTTCCTTCAGGTCATCATAATTCAATATTCCCATTGCTTCCATAAAGTCATCTATATTCATCGAAGCTTCTACCAGCATGGAACCGTCGGCTCTGGTCACTATTTCCTCTTCTTCCGTTTCGTTCTCTTCCAGAATATCACCGAAGATACTTTCCGTCAAATCGTGCAGAGTGATAATGCCTTCTGTATTGCCATACTCGTCTACAACAACTCCGAACTTGTTTTTGTTCTTCTTAAATAGCTCTAAAACCTTTTTGGCATACAAACTTTCGGGAATAAACAAGGGCGGACGTGCAATTGTGCGAAGATTGAACGATTGCTCACCCCCCAACATCAGGATAATATCTTTTACAGAAACAACACCTATGATTTCGTCCTTGCCGTTTTCCACCAACAGATATTTGCTGAAGTGCTCTTCCTGGATAATCCGAAGCACTTCTTCTTGTGTGTCGGAGGGGTGCAACACGATTACATCGCGGCGGTGCGTCATCAGGTCGTTGGCACGTTTGTCCGAGAAGCGGAAAACATCACGCAGCATTTCAGTCTCTTCTTTGTCGATAACGCCCTGCTCGGAACTTTGATGCAAAATCATTTTCAGTTCTTCCTGTGTCATCTGCCGTTCTTCCCCGTCTTTCATGCCGATAAGCTTGTTTGTCAGTTTGGTTGAAGCACTGAGGAGGCAGACAAACGGATAGGATACTTTTGTCAGGATAATCATAAAAGGACTGAGCAGGGTGGCATAGCGTTCCGGATTGTTCAGTGCCATTGATTTTGGAACCAGCTCTCCGATAATGAGCGACAAATAGGTGATAACGGCTACTGTAGTAACCATTGCCAGGTCTTTGGCATACAATTCCAGGCCGGGAATCATGGCAAATAGCGGAGTTACATCATCGGCTATGGCTACGCCGCCATATGCACCTGATATGATACCAATCAGCGTAATGCCAATTTGAATGGTAGATAGAAATTTTTCGGGCTCTTCCAGTTGTTTCAAAACCCCTTTTGCACTTTTGTTTCCTTTGCTTACAAGAGTCTCTAAGCGTGCTTTACTTGAAGATACTAATGCAATTTCGTACATGGCAAAGATGCCGTTCAGGATAAGTAGAAATAGAATAATGATAAATTCCATGTTTGGATTACAAATTGTTTGTGTACAAAGATAATGTTTTTTGGATATTTATTATTAATATTGCCGTTCCTTAAGAAGATTAAACAAAATAGCATGAAAAACAAACTTTATCTGTTCGTATTCTTATTGCAAGTGCTGGCTTTAAGTGTACATGCCGCACGTGTAGACACTGTGTTTGTAAAAAGTCCTTCGATGAACAGGGAGGTAAAGGTGGTTTATATCCTTCCGGATAAGGCCGTTGCCGGAAATCCGCAAGCTTGTCCGGTAATCTATCTGTTGCACGGTTATGGAGGCAACGCACGTACGTGGATGGGTGTCAAGCCGGAGCTGCCTCGGATTGCCGATGAAAAAGGCGTAATATTCGCATGTCCCGATGGTAAGAACAGTTGGTATTGGGACAGTCCCCGGAATTCCGCTTATCGTTATGAAACTTTCATCTCTTCGGAACTGGTGAAGTATACGGATGAGCATTATGCTACGATTCCCAAGAAGAGTGCGCGTGCCATCAGCGGTTTGAGTATGGGTGGACACGGTGCGTTGTGGAATGCCATCCGCCACAGCGACATATTCGGTGCGGCGGGAAGTATGAGTGGCGGAGTGGATATCCGTCCGTTTCCTGATAACTGGGAAATGAAGAAGCAGTTGGGCGAGCTTGCCGCCAATGAAGCGGTATGGGATAGTCATACGGTAATCAATCAGGTTGATAAACTGAAGAACGGTGATTTGGCTCTGATTGTCGATTGCGGTGAAAGCGATTTCTTCCTTGATGTGAACAGGAATCTGCACAAAAGGTTGCTGGAGTGCAAGATAGACCACGATTTTATAACACGTCCCGGCGGTCATACCGGTACGTATTGGAATAATTCCATAGATTATCACATTCTGTTTTTCTGCAAATTCTTTAGCAGATGATTACTCAATCACATAGCTTACGGTACGGGTATAATCCGTGCCGTAACTGTTTATGACCTCTTTGCAGGAAGTCATGAGATTGCGTTTGTCAAAAGAGAAGATATAATTGGTGACCTCTTTATTTCCATCGGGGATAATCCGGTCTATTAAAATAGGAAACGGCTCTCCCAAGAATTTCCCGTATAGAGCGGCTGTATGTAGCGAAAGTGGATATAATTCGGCAAGAAACAGGCAAGGAACTCCTGACTGATTATTTATTCCGTCATTTGCCGGGGTGGTAGCCGTATATGCCTGTTCGTAAGTATCTGTCTTTTGTAGGATGCGCAATGCCTGATAGTTGCCGTAGTCTATGTCGATGGATGCGTATACGCCGTCATTGATGCTTTCGGTTATGTTTTTCAGGTAATATTTACCTTCCGGAGCGGTGAAATACGAGAAAGTATAGGTGCGGACCGTACCGTTTTCCTGTCGTGTACATGAGGTGGCGTATCCTTTGTCGTTCAGGGTATAGACTGACACATTGCCGAAATTATCCGTTACTACAGCCTGATGTTCACTATAAGTTACTGATGCTGCGTTTTCAATGCACATAGGTTCGCCTTGAACCGAATAACTTTGTACGATAGTGAATCCGGTCAATTGTCCCTGACTGTATGAGTAGGTTTGAGTGGTGGTTACTGTAGGTACTCCCGCTTCATAGGCACTTTTTTCCGATAGTTGAATTTGGGAAAAGGGTACGGCAGAGCGGTTTCCGTTGATGGTAGAGTCATTATTGTCTTCACAAGCTGTCATTACTGTGAGTACAACCGACAATGCAAAGACTATTTTTCTCATTATTTCCGTTGTTTAATTCATTGTTTCTGCTATTTGACAATCAACCCCTTGCGCAGGTTCTTTTGAGTGGTGAAACTCCGGACTATGGCAGTGCCTGTTTTGGGGGTCGGCAACTCGACAATTCCAGCTATGACTTGCAGGGCTGTATGGAGCAAAATTTCGTCAGGCTCGCCTAAAGGCAGATAGTATTGCAGGTAGGATGTTTCGTTGATAGCAATATCCGGCTTGAAGCCTGCACTATAGTCCGCTTCTCCGTTGGAGTTGAATACTTCGCATACGACCGGACGTACCGCCCAGGGGTATTTGGGATTGATGAAAGTTTCCGTAGCCACGTATTCTCCTTTGGTTGTCTGTCCGATGAGCACTACCTTCATATAGGGTTTCAGGCAGTTAATAAGCATTTCCGCTGCACCGGCAGTGGTTCCGCTTGTGATGATATAAACGGTGGGCAGATTCAGATTGACTCCGCCTTGCAAGAGTTGGGAGTCCAATATCAGGTCACGGTTTTGGGCGCTTTGCTTATCATTATATTGCAAGAAAGCAAAAGGGCTTTCCAATTTATCGGCAGGTACAAGGATATCTGCGAGAAGTTGCACGCATTCCATTTCTCCACCGGAATTATAGCGGAAGTCGAGTACGAGATTATTAATGCCGCGTTGCTTGCATTCTTGGGAGAAAGCACGTAACTCATTGTTGTACTTCTCACTCTGTTCCGCAGTGCCGGCAGTGAAAGAGTTGTATGCCAGATAGGCTATCTTGTAATCAGTGCCTTCCAGTTGTATAAAATTTGTGTCATAAATGGCGCTCTCCGTTACCGGACGGACTGCCGGGAGTGCAACATCTCCTGTTTCCTGTATGATTCCTACCTCTTTATCTTCTTCTTCGTTCTCTCCGTTTTCCGTATCTCCCTCTGTGCCGCCGTTGTTCTCCTCTTTTACTATCACATACTTTCCGATGCGCAATGTTCGTGCACCGCCATCTATAAGCCTTTCTTCTGTCTTTTTGGTGATGGAGTCGCCGTCGACAAGCATTATCCAGTTGCCGCGTTCCAGTCCGGCATCCTCGGCGGGAGAGTTCTTTGCCACGTATGATACGAGGGCAGTATAGGTTGTGTCGCTGGTAGCCACTTTATATAATGTGTAGTCAAAACCATAACTTGGCAACGGAGTATCCATTATTGAATCGACGGTGGAAAAGCCTTTATCGTTTTTTGATAAGATACTTTTTAAGAAAGCGTCCGGAGCCTGAAAATAGTTCAGACTGTTGGCAGCCGGAATATTCTCGTACCATAAGTAGACTTCTCGCATCAGGCTGTCCATCCACAGGTCGCGCCCTGTCAGCGGATAGTATTCTTTCCAACGGTCTTCTCCGCAGGAAAACAGGCTTGTCAGTGCAAGGAGTCCCAGTAAGGGAAAATATAACAGCTTCCTTATCTTCATCAGTCTCTATATCATTTGGTTTTCGTCCGCAAAAATAGCGAATACTTCTTGTATCTACCACAAATATGGTATAAAATTCCCTATTGTATGTCATAGCTTGCTTGGTTTTATCCCTCTATCTTTGCAACATCCGAGTATAAATCGGGGAGGATTGGAAACAGGCTTCTATCCTCTCATAAATACAACTGACAATGGACACAAAGAATTTACATTTTGAGACACTGCAACTTCATGCAGGACAAGAACAGCCCGACCCCGCTACAGATGCGCGTGCCGTACCTATTTATCAGACTACTTCGTATGTATTCCGCAACTCGGCACATGCAGCCGCCCGCTTTGCGTTGCAAGAGCCGGGGAACATCTACGGCAGACTAACGAATCCCACACAAGGAGTATTCGAGCAACGTGTTGCCGCCCTTGAAGGCGGTGTTGCAGGGCTGGCGGTTGCTTCCGGTGCAGCGGCTGTGACCTATGCTTTCGAGAATATTACGCGTGCAGGTGACCACATCGTAGCCGCCAAAACCATTTATGGCGGAACATACAATCTGCTGGCGCATACATTACCGGCTTACGGTGTCACGACCACCTTTGTTGATCCGAGCGATTTATCCAACTTCGAGAAAGCTATTCAGGAGAATACAAAGGCCGTGTTTATCGAGACATTGGGAAATCCTAACTCCAATGTTATTGATATTGGTGCTGTTGCCGAAATCGCTCATCGTCATAAAATCCCTTTGATTATCGACAACACCTTCGGTACTCCTTATCTGATTCGCCCTATCGAACATGGTGCTGATATTGTGATACATTCCGCCACAAAATTTATTGGCGGGCATGGTACTTCTTTAGGCGGTGTTATTGTAGATGGCGGCAAGTTCGATTGGGTGGCTTCCGGTAAATTTCCGCAACTGACCGAACCCGATCCGAGCTATCATGGCGTGCGCTTTACCGATGCGGCAGGTGCGGCTGCATATACTGTCCGTATCCGTGCCGTTTTGTTGCGCGATACCGGAGCTGCCATCAGTCCTTTCAATGCCTTTGTTCTTTTGCAGGGTTTGGAAACACTCTCTTTGCGTGTGGAACGCCATGTGGAGAATGCGCTGAGAGTGGTGGAGTTTTTGAAGAATCATCCTAAAGTGGCGGCTGTGAACCACCCGTCTTTACCAAATCATCCGGACCATGCGTTATACCGGAAGTATTTCCCGAAAGGAGCAGGTTCCATCTTTACCTTTGAGGTAAGGGGTGGAGAGAAGGAAGCTCAGACATTTATTGACAACTTGCAGATATTCTCATTATTGGCAAATGTAGCAGATGTAAAGTCGCTTGTCATACATCCCGCTACTACCACCCATTCGCAATTGAATGAACAGGAATTGGCAGAGCAGGGCATTAAGCCGGGAACGGTACGCCTTTCAGTAGGGACGGAGCATATAGATGACTTGTTGGATGATTTGTCCCAAGCGTTGGAGAAAATTTAAGTCCGGAACAAAAGAGCATTTCGTCTGATGAAACCATTTGTTCGTCGGATGAAATGTTAGATACATTATTAATATGAATATTGCCGTTTTATTATCCGGGGGTGTTGACAGTTCGGTTGTCGTACATCTCCTTTGTGAGCAAGGTTACCGTCCCTCTCTGTTTTATATAAAGATAGGAAAGGATGATGCCGAGTATATGGACTGTTCGGCAGAGGAAGACCTGGAGATGGCTTCTGCCGTAGCGCGCCGTTACGGCCTTTCGCTGGAAGTTGTCGATTTACATCGGGAGTACTGGGATAATGTAGCCGCTTATGCTATTGAAAAAGTTAGCCGCGGGTTCACTCCGAATCCGGATGTGATGTGCAACAAGCTGATTAAATTCGGTTGCTTTGAACAGCAGGTCGGCAGGCACTTCGACTTTACGGCAACCGGACATTATGCTACTACCGTTCTGCAGAATGGAAAGACCTGGCTGGGAACAGCCCTCGACCCCGTAAAAGACCAGACGGACTTTCTTGCGCAGATAGACTACCTGCAAGTGTCCAAACTGATGTTCCCGTTGGGCGGACTGATGAAACAGGAAGTGCGCGATATTGCTTTGAAAGCTCAGTTGCCCAGTGCCCGAAGACGAGACAGTCAAGGAATCTGTTTCTTGGGACGGATTAATTATAATGACTTTGTCCGTCGTTTCCTCGGAGAAAAGGAAGGCCGGATTGTTGAGTTGGAAACGGGAAAGATACTGGGTACGCATCGCGGTTATTGGTTTCATACTATCGGTCAGCGTAAAGGCTTGGGCTTGAGTGGCGGACCTTGGTTTGTGGTTCGTAAAGATACGGACGAGAATGTAATTTATGTGTCGCACGGATATGATACGGAACTGCAATACGGACATGAGTTCAGTATGCAGGATTTTCATTTTATTACGGAAAATCCGTGGGAAGGCATTAAAGATGAGATTCCGGTTACGTTCAAGATACGCCATGCTCCCGGATTTATCGGCGGCAGGCTGTGGCAGGACGAAACAGGCTATCGTATTGTTTCAGATGAGAAGTTGCAGGGCATAGCTCCCGGTCAGTTTGGCGTTGTATATGATGAGGCTGCCAAGCTTTGTATCGGAAGCGGGGAAATCAGATATAGTACTCCACCAAATCCACAATACCCGCTTTCATAGCATATTTCGTAGCTTCGTGGGCATTGTTTACATTCAGTTTTTTGAAGATGTTTTTCCGGTGGCTGTTCACGGTATGGAAACTGAGGTTTCTTTCGGCTGCTATTTCTTTGGTCGTTTTTCCTAATGCAATCTCTTTCAGAATACTTCTTTCGGCAGGCGTCAGCAGAGCGTTTTGCAGAGTGGGGTGGGGAGCAGCCGACTGGTTATTTCCCGAGAGTAATAAGTTGCTGACGTGATTACATATAAAGCGTTCCTTACGTGAAGCGCATTGCAGTGCTGTGAGTATCTCTTCTTTGGAATTGTCCTTCAGCACTACTCCGAATGCCATGCTGCTGAACAATACTTGTCGCAGAAAGCCGACGCTCAGTTCGTCGGAAAACAGTAACCAGTCCGCTGTTTTGAAGCGTTCGTGCAATACAATCAGTTCATCGGCGCCGGTAAAGTCAAACAGTGTATAGTCCAATATAACCACCGCTTCGGGATGTAACCGTAGCTGTTGTATAAGCTCCGCTTTATTGTCGGCTTCCAGCAGCAAGGCGGTGTCTTTCTGTTTGCTCAACAGAAACATCATGCCTGCTTTGGTTATATCTTGATTGTCCGCGATGATAAATTCTCTCATGATGAATATAATATATAAAACTCCGCTGCAAATGTACACTTTTTAAGCGACTTGCAGCGGAGTTGGAAATATATATATATTGTAATAGGCCTACCAGGAACGTCCCTTAAAGATATTCGATTGGTTCAACGGCAGCAGGCTGCCACTTAAAGTCATAGTATTGGAGTTGAAGTTCGGGCTGATGGTAACGGTTGCATTATTACCGCCGTTGGTCAGCGTAAGGAATATCTGTGCGGAGATGCCGATACCCTGGATGCTGAAATTGCAGTTGATGTTGCCGCGTTTGTCGGTAGACATTTTCATGTCCGATACCGTCCCGTCCACTGTTACGCCGCCGATACCGTTAGGACCGGGATAAACCGTGTTGAAAGCCACCTGTACCGTACCGCGTGCCTGATTTACCAATACGAAGTTTGTGTTGGAAGTGACGAAAGCCGTCTGCCCGTTGCGGAACATTACCTGATTGGCTTCCAATACAAACTTCTGTGCTTTCAGCGCTGCTACGGCATCATCGTAGGAGACCGCGTCGGCTGCCTGCTGTTCCGCTTTCAGGCGTGCGCGCTCTGCGTCTCTTTGGGCTTTGCGGTCTGCACGGCGTTGTGCGTTACTCTCTTGTGCATACACGGTGGTTGTCACCATGCTCGTCAATACTAATGCTGCTAATGCAATAAACTTTTTCATACTTAATTTTTGTTTAGGTTTAAATTATATTGTTCGTTATAAGTTTATTGCAAGAACAATGCCCATCCGCGATTGTTCACTCTCTTTTTTAATTTTATGAGATTTAAGGAGTTGGCGGCGGGGCTATGAAGTTATTTCCTTCTCACTATCTTATATCCGATTGCCGCAACGAGTATGCTCATCAGCGGGCTGATGAGGTTGAAGAAACAATAAGGAAGATAGGTCAGTGTGGGTACGCTCAGAATGGTGGCCTGAGTCATTCCGCACGTGTTCCACGGGATGAGGGCAGAGGTTACGGTAACGGCATCTTCCGTGGTGCGGCTCAGTAGGCGGCTTTCGTATCCTTTCTTCTCGTAAATGTTGCTGAACATGTTTCCGGTAAGGATGATGCTGATGTATTGGTCGGCTGTGGCAAGATTGAGAAATATTCCCGAACCGACGGTGGATGCTACCACACTGACCGTATTCTTCATGAACCGGACGAATACGGAAGTGATGCTTCCCAGCATACCGCTTGCCGTCATTGCTCCACCGAAACACATGGCGCAGATAATGAGCCATATCGTGTTCATCATTCCTGCCATGCCCCGTGTGGCAATCAGCTCAGTCAGCATGGCACTGTCACTTTGCAGGCTGGTACTGCCGTACAGGCTCATCATTGTCCCTTCAAACAAATCATTGTTTCCGGAAATTTCGTGCAGCAGTTCGGGCTGAAATATAATAGCGAAAGTTGCAGCCAGAAGCGTGGATAGAAACAGGGTGATGATAGAGGGTACTTTGCGTGCAATCAATATTCCCGTAACCACCGGAACAATCAGCAGCCACGGCGTAATGTGGAATCTGGCATTCAGCGATGCGGTAAACTCGGCTATCTGCTCCGTACCGCTGGTTTCGCAGGCAAATCCCATTACCGTAAAGATAACCAGCGTAATGACGAGCGACGGAATGGTGGTAATCATCATGTAGCGGATATGGCGGAACAGCGGAGTGTCCGTGACGGATGCGGCAAGTACCGTTGTATCCGACAGTGGCGATACTTTATCGCCGAAATACGCTCCCGAAATAATGGCACCTGCAATCCAGCCCTCTTCAAACCCTTGCGCCTTGCCTATTCCCAGGAGGGCGATGCCGATAGTGGCGATGGTGGTCCACGAACTTCCCGTCATGATGGACACCAATGCGCAGATAACGCAGGTGGAGGTGAGGAAGAAGTCCGGATGTATAATCTGCATTCCGTAGTATATGAGAGTAGGGACTACTCCGCTAATCATCCATACGCCGCTCAGCGCACCGATAATCAGCAGTATGATAATGGCGGAAGTCACTCCCGCCACATTGTTGGTAATGGCTATTTCGTAATCTCTCCAGGGAATCTGGTAGAAAGCTACGCCTATAAAGACACAAACGGCTGTGGTGGTGAGCAGGGATATCTGGCTTCCGCCGCTCAAAGCGTCACTGCCGAAAGTGCGGATGGTGGCAAACAGCATTCCTATTAAGAGGACGATGGGGAGAAAGGATACAAGAGGAGAAGGAATTTTCTTTGTTGTACTCATGCGATAATCTTACTGTAAATATGACGTGACAAAAATACAACAAAACTGCCTAATACCTTTCTATTTTCCTTTCCTGCCAATAAATATTATCAATTCTTTGCGTTTACTTGGAATTTTGATAGTATATTTGACTTCCCATTGATGCTTTTGAATATATAAGACTTATGAAAAAGAAATCCCTTTCCACCGATAAGAAAGTCGTTACTTTCGGTGAAGTTATGCTACGGCTTACTACGCCCGGTTTCCGCCGCTTTTCGCAGACTAATGAATTTATTGCTACATATGGTGGCAGTGAGGCTAATGTGGCAGTGTCTTTGGCGCACTTCGGCATTCCTACGGAATTTGTTACCCGTCTGCCCGATAATGCCGTGTCGCGTGCATGTATCAATTCGCTTCGTGCCAGCGGGCTGGGGACGGACGGCATTGTGTTTGGCGGTAAACGTTTGGGATTGTATTATCTGGAATGCGGCGCAGCTTTCCGAAACTCCAATGTGGTGTACGACCGCGAGGGTTCTTCTTTCGCCACGCTTCGTCCGGGTATGATCGATTGGGAAACCATTTTTGCCGATGCAGGCTGGTTTCATTGGTCGGGCATTGCTGCCGCCCTTTCGCAAGAGGGAGCCGACGCTTGCCGGGAAGCGCTTGAAATAGCCGATCGTATGGGGCTTACCATTTCGTGTGATTTGAATTTCCGCAAGAAACTTTGGAACTACGGTTGTACTGCTGCCGAAGTGATGCAGCCGTTGGTGCAGTACAGCGATGTCATTTTCGGCGCAGAACCTGAGTATCAGGAGATTCTCGGCATACAGCCCGTAGGATTTAGAGCTGTTGATACCGCCGATGTTTCTTTTGAGTCTGATTTGCCATCTTTCGAGAAGTTCGGACAAGAGGTGGAGCGACTTGTCCCACGTTGTCAAAAAGTGTTTCTGGAATTGCGTAATTCCATAACATCCAATCATAACGTGCTTGCTGCCGTTCTTTATTCCGACGGCACTTTGAAGTATACAGGCATTTATGATATTGAACATGAAACAGACCGTGTAGGCGCTGGTGATGCTTTTGTGGGTGGTATGATATACGGTCTGATCACTTATTCGGATGATGACCGGAAGGCATTGGATTTTGCTCTTGCCGCTTCCGCATTAAAAAATACCGTTTATGGAGACTTCAATCTGGTGACGGTGGATGAGGTGGAAAGCCTGATGAATGGAAATACATCGGGACGGGTATCGAGATAAGAAGAGGAAATATCGACAGACAATAGCCCCTTTCGCTGTTCCGTATGAGGGGGTCAAAATACATTTAATGATTTCTTTTAGGTACGGAATTACACGGATTTCACGAAAAAAGAATAAAGAAAATCTGTGTTTTCCGTGTAATTTGTGTTTCCGTGAATTCTGTGTAATTCCGTGCCTAAAAAATCGTAAGCGAATTTTAGTTTTGACATACCCTCTTAAAAGCGAAAGGGGCTTTGGGGTGTGTTTTTCAATAGCTGTTTATACTTCTGCCGCAGTTTCCGTTGCTTCCGGCTGTGCTTCTGCCGTCAGGTTGCGGTAAATGACAGCGGTACATCCAAGTGCTGCCACAGTGTATACAATGGCGATGATGAAGAGAAGGAGCATTGCAAATCCGCCGCTTGCTATGTTGAAGATAATCATCATAAGGACATAGAAAGCCAGCCCCAACAGGAATGATACGCCGAAGATAGTCCATTTGTAACCGTAAGTGGCTTTGTTGCTTCGAATCATGGCTTCGCCCGGAGCCACGCCTTTATCGAGTAAGATGTAAATTGCGAGTGACCAGCCTATGGATATGATGATCCCCGGTATAATCATGAAAAACAAGGCGGGAATAATGGCAAGGTACATCAAACCTATCAAGGTGAAATATTCCCCCATGTACTTACGGTATTTCCCGTCGAAGATGAATAAGGGGGAAATAACCTTTCCTTTGCTCAATTCAATGGGAATGGTGTTCATAGCGATGGTTGTGCCTACATTCAGGTAAGGAATCCAAATGGTGAGCAGCCAGAGAACAGTAGCTCCCAACATGGATACTGCATTTTTAATGCCTAAGCCGATACCTTCGGAAAGAACCCCTGTCACTGTGATTTTCTTGTGTGTTTCCATAATTAGATGATTTTAGATAAATGTTTATTAATTAAATCTGTATTCGACAAATATATAATAATTATGGAGAAAATCAAAGCAATTTGAAATTTCTTTTTGTGTTTTCCATGAAAAAATATCAAGGGAATAGGGCATGCTGTTGCTCTTTGTGGCAGATGGTAATCAGAAGAGACAGCAGGGTCAGCACCGTGCCTATGCCTGCTACTCCTGCCCAGCCCCAGGTCTGCCAGCAACTGCCGGCGAGGAAGGTCCCCAATGAACCGCCGGTGAAATAGGTTGTCATGAAAATAGTGTTTACCCGATTGGATGCCGAAGGGCATATATCGAAAATGCTCGTTTGGTTACTGAGCTGGATGCACTGCATGCCGATATCTATCAGTAGCACACCGGCAATGATGCCGGCATAGGTGTTGCCGCAGAAGTAGAGCGATGCCCATGCCAGTAGAATCAGACCGCAGCCGATAAAGTTGAAGTTGAGTATTCCTACTTTTTTCACATATTTCCCTACGAGGGATGCGGTAGATGCACCTGCTATTCCGCACAGTCCCAAAATGCCGATAACATCACTGTCGGCATAGAACGGGGCTTGTCCCATTTTGAATGCGAGGCACGACCACATCGCGAGGAAAGAGCCGAATGCAATGCCTGCGCGTATGGAGTAGATGCGCAAAGACGGATAGTCTTTGATAAGGGAGAACAGGGATTTCATCAAATCGCCGTACTTTCCCCGGAATGTAGGCTGTATGTCCGGCAGTATTTTCAGTACGGCAATGGCGCACAGCAGCATCATGCCTGCTGCAATGAAGTACATTTCGCGCCAACCCAGCACTTCGCCGACAAACCCGCTGACGACGCGCGAGGCGAGTATGCCGGTGAGCAGACCGGATATGACGATGCCTACGTTGCGTCCTTTATTCTCCGGACGGGAAAATTGGGAAGCTATCGGCACGAAGATCTGCGGTATCATGGAGCAGATTCCGGTGATGAGCGAAGCTCCCCATATGATGTAGATGTCGGGGGCCGCACCTATGGCGATGAGCGAGAATATCAATAAGGTAAAGTTTGTCAGGATAATCTTTTTCCGCTGGTAGAGGTCGCCCAATGGCACGATGAACAGCAAACCGATAGCATAGCCCACTTGCGTTATCATGGCGATAAGGTTGGTTTTGAACTCGGACACGCCCAACTCGTGGCGTATTACGTTCAGCAAGGGTTGGTTATAGTACAGATTGGCTACAGAGACACCTGCCACGATAGCAAGCGTCCAGAGTATATGTGCCGGGAGCCCTCCGTTTTCCTTTAATTCCGTTTTCATGCGGCAAAGATACGCAAAGGCGAGAGTAGAGGCAAGTGAAAACACAGTTTTCAAACTTGACTGTGCTGAGCCGCATTCTATCTTAATATAAAAATACTAAAAGTGAAGAAGAATTGAATATCATTCCGCTTTTCGTGCTTTGAAGAACGGGTTGCTGAATGGATTTCCTATTGGCAGCCAAATGTTTTCATAAGAGAGACTTTTTGTTTTTTCTTTTTAAACATCATTGCCAAGCAACCCATAGTGTTTTTATATCTTTCGTTTAAAAATGCACTACTTGCGAAACTTAAAAAACTTATGATTAAAAGAAAACCATATTTACTTCATGAAGGTGTGTCAAATTTGATATGAACCCCGAAAGTTAGACAAAAAACTTTCGGGGTTCATATTACTGTTACCAACCCGGATTTTGTCCCAAATTGTTATTTAGGATTTGTTCAGACAGTGGAATAGGATAGAGGTACATCTTATCCTCCCAGTTTCTTTCTTCCAGTAATACTTTCTCGTACCTAAAGCTTCCGTCAGATTGTTTGGTAATCTTTGTGCGATAAATCTTTTGAGTCTGCTCACCGATTTTCCAACGGCGGATATCCCAAAAGCGATGGTCTTCAAAAGCAAGTTCTACTCGGCGTTCCCGACGTACACTTTCTTTGAATGCATCACCTGTAGTTGTGATGTTGGGCATGTTGGCAGCATTTCTTACCTGATTCAAGGCAGCTGTTGCTGTCATTGTATGCTTATCGTCGGTGTATGATTCCCCTTTCCATTCTGCCATGGCTTCCGCATAATTCAACAGTACTTCTGCATAACGGAACAAGATATAGTGATGTTCTTTGGTTACTGGCTTGGAAGGATCCAGAGATACGGTTTCGTTCATGTACTTTTTCAAGTAATACCCTGTTTTGGTGGCACCTTCAGTACCTTCACCATCTTTTCCGCCTTCATACGATTCGATGGTCTGTTTCATCCAGGTATCTCCATTGCAAAGAACCGTTCGGTAAAAGCGTGGATCTCTGTTGGCATAAGGGTCATCCCCTGAGTTCCAGTCGAAATCTTTGCCATCTTTGGTTTGGAAAGCATCCACCAAATTTTGGGTAGGGACATTTCCCGTTTTGCCTTGTTCATAGCTGATGGGCAGGTTGTTTTCCTCAAAATTGTTGCTGGCAGAGTTTCTGCGTTCGAATATTAACTGTGGAGAATTCAATACTTCGTTTCCTCCGTTGGCATCATATAGCGGGTCCTTGTTTATTTTGGGCAGGGAATACCAGCCTTTGGTTATCAGTTCATAGGCAGCAGTGGCTGCTTTTTCCCATTTGGCTTTGTCGTTAGAGGGATTGTGAAGCGGGCTGGCAGCATATAGCAATGCACGCGATTTCAGTGCCAAAGCAGTTCCTTTGGTTACACGACCGGTTTCACCATAGAAATCTTTCTGGTTAATGGGTAATACTTTTGCAGCTTCATCGCATTCGTTACAGATAAAGGCGATAACCTGGTCGAAGGGGGTTTTCGTAACCTGATTGATTTCATTTTGGTTATAAGTGCGTGTCAGCAAGGGAATGTCTCCATACCGTTTGGCCAGTTCAAAGAAGAAGAAAGCACGGAGCACCCGTAGTTCTTCCCGATACATGTTGGCTTTTTCGATGTCTTCTTCATATTTGTCGTTCCATTGAAAACGTTCCAGTGCTTCGGCTGAATAGTTTTCCATGAATGAGTTTGCCGAGCGAATGGCACCGTAACATTGACTCCACATATTGTCCACAGCATTGTTCGGTCCCCAGGCATGGTTGTAGAAGTCATGTACATTGCTGTCACTCCATACATAGACTGCATTGTCTGTGGCTGATTCTCTCAAGGCACCGTTGAATGTTCCAAAATCATTAGGCAGCTGGCTGTATACATACGTAGCCAGTCCTTTAACATTTTTGAAGTAGCCGTATACTTCATCTTTGCTCATGCCGGTAGATTCATCGAGTTCCAGCATACTGCAACTCGAGGCGGTTAGCAAGGCACTTAAGCATATTATTATCTGTTTTTTCATGATGTCTTATATTTTTAGAAATTTACATTTACACCGAAATAGATGGAAGTCATATCGGGGTAGTTTACTTTCAAGTCTTCACAGTTCATGTATTTCACATGGTCGATGGAGAAGAGATTGTTGGCACGTGCATACACTTGGATTTTCTCCATTTTTATTTTCTTTGCCCATGCTTCAGGCAAGTTGTAATAGATGTTCAAGTTACGGAGTTTGAAGTAACTTCCGTTTTCCAACCATTGGGTACTGTTTCTGAAGTTATTGGCATTGTCCTGAGTGGTCAGACGTGGGGCATTGGCAATTTCTTTAGTTTCTTCTGTCCAGCGGATTTTGTCATTCACATACCAGCTGGAAATATTGGTATTATTTCGCAACGGCCAGTATACACTCGGAGTGTTCAGCATTACGCTATAGTGACCTACCCCTTGAAACAGTGCATCAATGCCGAACCCTTTGTATTCAAATCCCAAATTGATGCCGTAATAGATTTCCGGAATAGCTGTAGAATAGCTGATGGCTTTTTGGTCGTTCTCGTCAATCACTTTATCACCGTTCAAGTCTTTATATTTGATGTCACCTGGGTGCACTTCCGAGAACTTCTGTACCGGACTTTCCTTGATATCCTGTTCGTCTTTGAAATAGCCGATGGCTTCCCAACCAAAGCATTGTCCGATGGGATACCCTTTCTTGGAAAGGTAGCTGAATGGCTTCGGACCTTCTCCATTTTCTATGACTTCGCTCTTGGCATACGAGAAGTTTGCACCTATGTAATATTTCAGTTCCTTGAAATTGCTTTGCCACATAGCACCCCATTCCATACCTTTGGTTTCCACTTTTCCGGCATTCATTTTTGGTACACTTGCACCGATGGCTTGTGAGATTAGGTTGGTTCCGTCAATCAGGATGTTGGAGCGTTTGTCATAGAATCCGTCGATAGAAAAAGTCAAACCTTTCAGTAGACTGATGTCTACCCCGATATTGTACTTGTCAGCTACTTCTAAATCCAATTGTTCCATGGGCAATACACCTTCCGTATAACTTCCACCAGCTGTATTATTGGCGCTTTCAAAGTAATAAGAACCTTTTCCAATCCAGAATTTCTTGTCCATATCATAGTCATAGATATCATATCCTGAACGACCGTAAGAGGCACGAAGTTTCAGCTGATCAATGAAATCCACGTTCTGCATAAATGTTTCGTTGGATAATATCCAAGCTGCACTTACAGCCGGGAAGAAGCGATATTTGTCATTCTTTTTCAGTACGCTGGTACCGAAGCAGTTGGCTACTACGTCTACCATGTAACGGTTGTCGAAGTTATAGCCGGCAGTAGCCGTAATATATTGGCGGAAACGGCTGTTGTTAGCTCCTGTCAGTGTCATGGATTCCTGCCTGAACAAGGCACTTGAAGTGAAGTCGTGTTTTCCCCAAGTACGGTTATAGTTTACTTTCGCTTCAAAATTCACGTGAATGAATTGGTCCTTGTAGCCTCCATTGCTGATTTGCAGTTCATCGCGGGCATTGCCGAAAGTGTTGTATACCGGTTCGCCGTTTTCTCCTTTGGAGATGGTCTGGTACATGAAGCTTTTCTTACCTGTTTCATTGTAAGTGGCACTATTGTCGTAGGCTACGGCCAGCTCGGCACTCAATCCAGGAGCCAGGCTCGAAAGATCTTGTGTCAGACGTAGGTCGGCCTGCAGCATGCGTTGGTTTAGTTTGTAGTAACCCACATCAGCAATACTGGCGATAGGATTGGTATTCAGTACATTGTTGCTTCCCCAGTAGCCTTCTTGGGTACGAACGGGAAAAACAGCCGATGGTGTATTGAAGATTTGACTGAAGATAGTTCCTTCACTTGTATTCGGTCGTTTAGTTTCACGTAACATACCCAGCATACTTAGTTTCAGTTTAGTAGCATCGGACACATCTACGTCAAGGTTCATACGAAGATTCAATGCATATTTCTTCATCTGTGAATTATAGCGACCTGTGTAATCGGTGTAGTCATTGTTCAGCAATCCCATGTCATTCTTATAGTTTAGAACTGTGAAGTAGCGCAGTTTTTTGCCACCACCGCGAAAACTGATATCCAATTGGTGATTAGTCGTGTGATTGCGCAAGGCTTCTTTCTGCCAGTCCACGTTGGGATACAGGTCGCTGTGGATACCTGATGCAAATCCTGCTTCGTCCATATCGGGCATTAGACCGTCATTGCGTAAAGCCTCGTTGCGCAATTTGGCATAGGTGATTGCATCTACAAAATCGGGTTGATTTATGGGAAGCCCCATACCGAATTTATAGTCCACTTTAATTTCTTTTTTCTCGTAGATACCGCGTTTGGTGGTAATCAGTACCACACCATTGGCACCGCGACCGCCCCAAATGGCGGTGGCTGCACCGTCTTTCAGTACAGAGACAGATTCTATTTCTGAAAGGTTGATGTATTCGATAGGACGTACAAATCCGTCTACCACGAACAGAGGTGTATCTCCATTCAGTGAACCGCGTCCCCGTATGTTCATGCGAGCTTTTTCCGACTCCCAACTTGTGTTTTGTAGGGTAGTAAGTCCTGGCAGCAGACCATATAAGGCATTGTAAGGATTAGGTGTAGCATTCTTTTCCAATTCATTGGCGTAGATAGTAGATACAGCTTGAGTTTTTCTGAATTCAGTTGTAGTCTGCGTACCTAAATCTACCGTTCTGTTTTCTATGTTGTTTTCTTGCGCTTCTCCCAAACAGGCACATGCCGTGGAAAGAGCCAATATGATGATTCTTTTTTTCATAATTCCATTTTTAATGAATGACGGATGGGTTATTCCCAACCCGGATTTTGAATTAAACCATATTTCTTATTGATTTCATCTACTGGCAGGGGTAGCAGAAAATATTTTTTACTCCAGATTCCTTCTTTCAGGTATTGGCGTTGTTCAAACATCCCCTGATGCGGTGTGTAGGTAAATCCCGGTTTAGCCTTTACTTTCTTTACAATCAGTCGGGAGAGCGGTTGGCGTATCAAGTCTTCGCGTTTCCAGCGTATCAGGTCAAAGTAACGCACTTCTTCATAGCCGAATTCCAAAGCACGTTCGCGCAGGATGGCTTCTCTGAGCTCATTGCCTGGTTTTGCCATTTTTTTGGTAATGTCGGGCATGCCTGCGCGATTGCGGGTCATGTTCAGATAGTCGTATGCCGTATTGCCAAATTCATCGGCAGTAGTAGCTTTGCCCAATTCGTTCATGGCTTCTGCCATGTTCAGATAGACTTCCGGTAGACGGAGCAATGGACACGAGTAGAACTTACCGTTCACTTCATCTCCCCAATTACGTACAAACTTTCTCATGGCAGCCCCATTTTTACTGTACTGCCCTGAGTTATAAGGGTTTTGTTTTGTGCCTTCATAAATTTCCACCACTTTTTTCCCTTGGAATCTGTCTTCATTGATGGCCAGTGTCTCATACAGGCGGATGTCACGGCGTGTTTTTCCGTTTTTATCAAAAAACGGATACTTTTTGTGATCCGGATTGTTCCAGTCAAACTCTGTACCATCGTTCATTTGGAACATATCAATATAATTTAACGTAGGTGAAGCTACTCCATAGCGGATCTGAGCGAACGGAGTTTTACCGGTCATGTATGTGGTGAAACGTCTGGAAGAAATCAAGACTTCTCCGTTGTGACGGTTAAAGTAACCAGCAGCAAAATCTTCACGCGGATTGCCTGTATTCACCAGTTTGTATCGTCCGTTATTTTCACGCATGAATTGTAAGCCGGCATCCAAAGCTTTCTGCCATCTGTCTGCTGAGTAGTTGCCATACCAGGTAATGAATTGTGCAGATGCATCGCCCTGCAAATAAGGTTCATCGGCATTGAATAGGGGACTGGCAGCAAAGAGCAGCACTCTGGACTTCAGAGCTATGGCCGCAGCCTTGGTCAGATGACCGTCATTATCTGCATCCACCTCCCATGGCAGTGTGTCGGCTGCTTCATCCAAAAGATCAACAATTTTTTCTACGGTTTGCTCCACAGTCATACGTGGAAATTTCATTTCATCTTCAGCTGTATAGGCATGGTCTATCCAGGGCATACCACCATAGTAACGTAGCATTTGAGAGTAGTGATAGGCAATGATAACTTTGGCTTCTGCCTTGCCGATGGCCTTTTCCTGATCGGTCATATCAGGTACACGATCTACATTTTCGATATAGATATAAGCGCGGCGGATACCGTAGATGGGACCTACTCCAATCATACGGTTATCTACTCCCAATCGGTATGGCAGATGTTCGGTATATTGGTTGGTACCATCCACAGTGCCGGAGTAGAATTTTGGTGCTCCTTTCTTGTTCCAGTCGGCCAAATCGGTCAGCATTTCCAATACTCCATATCCCAGCCGTCCCTGTGCAGGCAGGAAATCGGGCAGTGAGTGATAAGCTTCTGCTAATGCCTGTTCGGCATAAATCTTTTTGTTAAATACAGAGTCAATGTTCAGTTCATTACTAACAGGTTTTTCCAGAAAGCTTTCTCCGAATTTCAAATCTTCACAAGCAGAGAACAATAAGGTGGTTCCCATTATGAATCCTGTAGTTATATTTTTGTAATTTATTCTCATATTCTGTTATTAAAAAGTTAAGTTAACACCTAAGTTGTAAATCTTCGTAATCGGATAGGCATCACTGCCGTTCGGGTTACATTCCGGGTCCATAATATCAAACTTGTCAAATGTCAGCAGGTTATATCCAGTCAGTTTGATACCGAGTTGTTGAATACCTAGCTTCTTTAGGAACTTCTTATCGGTGAAGTTGTAACCGATGGTTACATTTTTCAGTTTCAGATAAGCCCCATCGTATACCCATAAGGAAGATTTACGCATGTTATACGTTGCATTAGTTTCCGTAAATCTCGGTGTTGTGGCCGTGTAGGCAGTTTCCGGAGTCCAGCGGGTATCTACGTGAAACTGCATCAAACCACGGATTTTACCGTTGCCAAATGGTTCTCTGAATGCGCCATCCAGTAGCAGTGAACGTTGGGCTGCGCCTGTCCAGTTCATGGTTAGGAAGAATCCCTTGTAGTTGATTCCATAATTTAAACCAAAGGTATAGGCCGGACGGTTGGAATGCCCAATCATAGTTTGGTCGTCTGAGTCAATTACATTGTCATTGTTCAAATCTCTGTATTTTACATCACCCGGTTTCACTGCTACATTAGGATTGGCATAGCCAGGCAGCAAATTGCCTTGTTCATCAAAGTCAGTTTCCTGATAGAATCCGTCAGCTACGTATCCGATGATGGAGCCTACGGGACGTCCGGTAGCCCACATATAAGGTTCGTTGGGTTCTACTTCATCTTGGAACACGATTTTGTTTTTACTGTACGACATGTTAGCATTGATATTATAGCCCCATTCACCGATTTTATCGTCCCACTTTACTTCAATTTCATATCCTTGATTTTTTACTTTACCCATGTTGACAGCCGGCATAATGTCAGCGGTCAGACCGGAAATCAGGGGGACTGTTTTGCGGTTGATAATGATATCCTTGCGGTTTTCACGAAAATAATCTACTGCCAGTTTCAAACGATTGCCCAAGAAATGCATATCAATACCATAGTTCTGTTTTAAAGCAGTTTCCCAGGTAACGTTCTTGTTGGCCAGTCTCTTTTCCAAAGCTCCTAGAACCATGGCTTTGCTATTGTAGCCGAAGTTGAAGCCGTATTTGTTATTGTTCCAGCCGTCTACACCGCTTAGACCGACGTTATATCCATCAGGTAGATAGAGGAAACGGTTGTTGCCTAATTTGTCATTACCTACCAGTCCCACAGAAGCACGCAATTTCAGGTAGTCCACTATCTTCTGATTTTTCATGAAAGCCTCTTCTGAGATAATGTAGCCCACAGAACCTGCCGGAAAAGCACCGAAGCGCTTGCCGGGAGCAAAGTTCTCGGAACCATTGTAACCGAAGTTGAACTCGGCCATATAACGTGATTTATAATCGTATGTCATACGTCCCACAAAGCCGATATAGGCGGATGGAATACCTACCCATTGGCTCGGGTAGTATTTTTTGCTTTGGTTGTAAAGGAAGAGTCCACTTACATTGTGATTGCCGAATTTGCGGTTATAGCGCAAGCTCATTTCCATGTACCAGTCGCGACCACGCCCTTTCGATTCATCGTATTGAAGGGGGCGGTTTTCTCCTTCTATCTTATAGACGATGTTTTTGTTGAAAGCAGGATCGTTATAGGCCATACCGGGATTTTCCAGTGAAGACTGATAAAAAGGCTTGTACGTTTCCACGTATCCTCTACGGTCTTTTTGGAAATAATAATCAGTGTTGTAGGCAGCTTTAATTTCGGCTGACAGACCTTTGGTGATGAAGTCCAGTTTTTGGTTGATCAGAAGGTCAAGATTCATCACGTTATTGATTCTGCGCTTGTATCCTGTGCCATATACTTTCTGGATTACACTGTTGCCTAGATTGATTTTATTGTTGAATCGTTCTTCCGGTGTGAAGAGTAGTTTTCCGTCAACAATACCCGGACTACAGAATGGAGTAGACTGATTAATTAAGGTCCAGATAGAATTCTGAGAATCGTTTACATAGGGTTCATTCTTGTCACCTACTCTACCGCCGATACCTACCTTGATGGTTGTAGTCTTAGTAGCGGCAAAATCCAAGTTGGCACGGTAGTTATAACGTTTGAATTTGTAGTTGTTGTTATAGTCCATACCATCGAACTGTTTCAGCAGACCGTCTTGATATAAGAAACCAACTGAGATGAAGTATTTTACATCTTTAGTACCGCCGGATACATTGACGTTGTGCTGTGTTTGTACGGAAGCCTTGTTCAACATATATCTTCTCCAGTCGATGTTCGGATACATAATAGGTTCATCATTCAGACGGAAGCGTTCCAGTGCATAGTTATCGAACACCATGTCTGCTTCAGTGGCATTTGGGTTGTCATTCTTAATAATTTCGTTTCTCAATAGAGCATAGGTATAGCTGTCTGCCATTTTCAATATGCGAGTAGGCATTTGCACACCTACGGAAGAGTTTACGGAAATCTTGGTTTTTCCTTCAGTACCGCGGCGAGTGGTTACGATGATTACACCATTCGCACCGCGTACACCAAATACGGCAGTGGCAGATGCATCTTTCAGTACGGTAACACTTTCAATTTCGTTCGGATCTAGCTGGTAAAAAGAACGTTCTACACCATCCACCAAGATTAACGGAGTAGATGCAGATTCATTTAATGAGCCTAAGCCACGGATAAACACCTTGGTATCTTCAGCACCGGGCTGACCACTACTAGCAACTGATGACAAACCTGTAATTTGGCCGGCCAAACTATTGGCCACATTAGCATTTGGTGAGCGAACCAATGCTTCATTATTTATAGCTGAAATGGCGCCAGTCAGTGTTTCCTTCTTTTGTACACCGTAAGCTACTACAGTTACTTCCTGTAGTTCGTTGGCCATTTCTTTCAATACTACTTTGATGTTGGTACGTCCGTTCAGAGCCACTTCTTGTGATTCGTAGCCGATGAAAGAGATTTCGAGTACAGCTTTTTGGGGATCTGATACTTGAAAACTGAATGCTCCGTCAAGATTTGTAATGGCACCATTAGTGGTACCTTTTTCTTTTACATTCGCACCAATTACTTCCAGATTGGTTTCGTCAAACACTATACCAGTAACAGTGGTTTGTGCCCACGATAGGAGTGAGCAACATAACAGCATCAATGTGCTGATGCAACGCTTGCATCTTTTTAGTCTCGTTTGTTTGTTCATAGTAAACGATTTTGAAGATTAAAAATTTAAGATTAAACTTATTGTTAATTAATGTGTGCAAATGTATGTGTTTGTTATAGGTTCTTGTGGTAAAATTGTTCATAAAAGGTTTGTTTTAGTACAATACAGCCTTTTGAATGGCTTTTTGGGGGGGTGAAGCTTTTGAGATAATCTGTTTACATTCATAAATTTTTTGATAAAAGTGAAATGGTCGGATGAGTTAATAGATGGCACAAACAAATAAAGATGCCTTGATTGTCCGTTGTGCCGATATTGTCAGAAGTTATCTTATAGAATATAGGTTATTTCAAGATAAGCTTAAGACAACTTTTTGATAAAAAATAATTACTTGATGAATTATTCTGTAAAAAGGCTGGTTTTTACATTTCAGAATGTACATAATTTATAAACGTTCTATTTCTTCACTGTTGCTGCTACCTTGTTTTATAGATTTAAATGAGTTAAAAATGTAGCGTAACGACAAGGTTATGTTTCTGCTGTCCGCATTATTGAATTGTTGGGTACGGATATATCCGTAGTTCGTTTCCCAGTTTCCGGTTGCCTTCTTGAGGATATCATTTACCTGTATATTAAAAGATAGTTTGTTCTTTATAGGTACAATAGACATATTACATCCCAAATTATGGGTTGCGCGATATATGTCAGCCTTATCGTAGGATTTTGACTGAAATGTATAGTTAAATGAGAAATTAATCATCCGCCCCAGTTGCCAGTTGCAGTACAGTTGTGCAAAGTATGAAGGTGTGGTACGGTGTAAATGTTGGTCCATATAAGGAATCCTTGAGTTGGGTATAAGGATTCCTGCACTCAGATTGATGGCGTGGCGGTTAAATAAGTGGTCTGAGAATGTCAGCATTCCCGTGAATTGTCTGGACCTATCTATATTGGTATAGGTATACTTCAATACTTGTGCATTTCTTTCATCCGGAACACTAAATGCTATCCGGTCATTCTTTATCAGATTGTATTCCAACTTTACATTGAGTTTGTTCAGCCAAACCATTCCGATGCCGAAATCATATCTGACAGTTGGTTTCAATAGAGGATTTCCTATCATGTAGGAGTACTGATTGAGATAAGTCGTGATAGGCGTCAACTCGCTGAATGAAGGAAGAAAAACCTTATTATTTCCCGAAAGGGAGATTTGCAGGTTTTCTGACAGTTGGTAGGATAATGAAAATGAAGGCAAGAAGAATAAATCCTTATAGTTGGTTACATCTTGTGCTGTACAATGGTATCTTTTATCGAATCTTTCGCTGCGCAAACCAAGTAGCATGACTATTTTCTGCCATTGAAAATTACCCTCTGCATAGAGCGCGTATCGGTTCTCGCGAAGGTTGTAAAAAGTGGATATATCATTTTCTTCTGAATTGTTTTTATTGTACACGTGGCTATAACGTGCTCCCACCGACAGTTTGACGAAGTTGCTGAAGCGGTGTTCATATTCCGTCAGAAGTGAATAGATGTTGTATCTCCCTTGGAAATTCAAAATAGTTCGTTTCTCGGAATTTATAGAGCTTTCTGTTGCATTACCATTGTCTTTGTTATATTGATTCAGGTAATCAGCTGTTATCCGAAGAGTGTTCTTTGACTTTAAATCAACCAGATAGTCTAATGTCGCTACATGTTGTTGTTCTTCATATTTGCCTGTTCTCTGGATGTCAAAATTTTCCCGACCGATAGAGGCATATTGCATGGAAGATAAATATTCAGGTTTATTCGATGAACAGTAACCAGAATATTTCATATTGAGTGTACCGGTCTTTAACTTACTTTGAGTTCCTATATGCCAATCATGGGAGCATCGGTTAGAAAAAGTTGTATCCATGAAAACTCTTTCAAAAGCATTTCCGGTCTGAAAATTTTCTTCTATTTGCTTTGAGTATAGTGTGTTTTTTCGCTTTCTAAAACTATAAGCACAGTCTATTAGCGTATTTTTAATTTTCCGCTGAGAGGTGAAACCTGCTGTACCTGAATAGTGACGTCCCCAAGCATCCGTATTATAAATCATTAAGGCTGGTTTTTCCAATGTGGTCTTAATATTTAAAACGGAAGAATAACGAGAGTCGTATTTTGCTCCAGGCATATTGTCCACTACAATTTCTGTAATCTGTGAGGGTTGCAAAGCATTCACTTCCTCAAAGCTTTTCGCTTCCCTTCCATTAATAAGGAGCAGTATCTGACCTTTACCGAAGTACGTCAACCTGTTATTCGTAAGGAGTACACCGGGAATATTGCTCAGCAGGCTCTCCACATTAGGAAGTTCCGAAAGGTATGTCTGCTTGACATTGATGTGCAGAAGATTGTTTTTGTAGGAAGTTACCTTACGGGCAGACTTAACCACGACTTCATCCAACTCATAGCCGGATGGAAGCTGAATGGTTCCTAAATCAGTACAGTTTTTTACATCTAATGTTATTTGCTTGATTTGATAACCTATATGGCTAATGTTCAATATGTAGCAACCAGCGGGTATATTTTTCAGTAAGAATCCATGTTCTGAGTTAATACTTTGTGCGACGATAGAATTATCATGCCACAATACAACATTGGCATTAAGTATTGCCATTCCGTCCGCATCACAAACCATTCCTTTGATGTTGCTCTGTGAGAATAAAAAGGTTGTATGGATGGACAATGCTATTAATAATATGAATCGGAAATTATGCATGATTTTATTTGTATCATTTTTATTCAATCTTGAATTCTGCTGCCATATACCACTTCTTATTTATACCGTTAAATTCCACTTCCTTGTAAACCCGATATTGACCGGAAGTATTGTCATTGAACAATGGATAGAGTTTGGCTTTGAAATGGTAATCACTGTCAGGTTTCAATATAATGCCAATGTCGTGCACCAAACTGTTGTCATGTAATGGTATCCATTGTTCTCCCTGTTTGCGTGCTACAAAATAATATTCGCCAAAGAATAAATTTTGTTGGCTCAAGTTCTTGTTGGTTAGTATTACATTTACACTTTCTGTTCCAATCGGGTAAACAGGTTTCTCGGTTTTCATGCTTATTTGCAGTGTGTCGGTATATGCTCTTTGTGTAAAGGGGGAAGGTTTGCGTACTGCTCCATAGTTAATGGCAGAATAGTTAAGCATCTCCTTTCTGAATAATTTTTGAAAATGAATGGAATTATTAATCAGATCCACAAAGATTGAATCACCGCGCATACCAGAGCCATAAATATTCTGTGATGAAATTGTCTTGCCATTCCAAGAGGCGGCATCCATCTGTTTTCTCAGCCGTTTGGCTCCGGCTTCATCAACTAATTCAAACTCTGCATAAGCAACTTGGGCGTTTCTGTTGAAAGTTTTGTAGATACGATATTTGCCAGCACGATTAGGAACTTTGGAAGTATAAAGCTTGATTGTCTGTTCTCCTGAAGGATATTCAGGGTCTAATATCCAAGCTATATCTTCAATAATCGGGTCGGTTGGCAATGTTTCCCATTGTCGTTTATCATTATTGTAATAGGTAAGGCTGTAATCGTTTCCACACATATACTCTTGTTGGGAATAATTGGTAACGGTTAGTTTCACTTCTGTAGTTGACAGTGGATAATAATCGTATTCTGTCTGCATGGAAAGTGAAGTAGGGCTGACGGCTTCTCCCGTAGGAATATCACGCGGAACAGGTTGCAGGACAAAGGAGGTTGTTTCCGATGATTGTTCTTGTTCTTCTTCTGTTGGAATAGGTTTAGATTTAAAAATACTGTCTGGATACAACTCTTCTTGTAATAGGATGCTGTCTGCTTCATTTTCTTGCCCTTTCTTAGAAGTAGTGGAATGGCAAGAACATAGGGTTATTAGTAATAAAAATAATATCTGTTTCATAGTGCGTATGTAGTTATTCGTTTAACACTAAGATACCAAAGACAAAAATAATAAAAGCACAACTCATTAGCAATCTGAATTGCGCTTTTATTTTATTGCCATCATTCAATCACCGCCTATTATAAGAAGAAATGAGTATCAGAATAGGGAGATAAGTATTGTAATGGATATAAAATAAAAATCCCTATAACCATTACAGTTACAGGGATTTATATATTAGTAATGTATTATATTACTTGTTCAAGGCAGTAGCCACGTCAACCGCACAAGCCACTGTACATCCTACCATCGGGTTGTTACCGATACCGAGGAATCCCATCATTTCTACGTGAGCAGGAACTGATGAAGAACCAGCGAACTGAGCGTCAGAGTGCATACGACCCATAGTGTCCGTCATGCCGTAAGAAGCAGCGACACTGCATCCTTGTAAGACTTTGCAAGCCGTTATTAATCAATGCTATAATAGCAATAGGTAAACTCCTTGTTAGTAAATAAAAGAACAAATTATCAAAAAGGGCTGCATCATGGGCAAATGCCTATGCGTTACCCTTTAGATGAGAGTACTCCTAATGGAGTTAAGACCGTAATCTAATCTGCGTGTCAATGAAGTATAAATCTCCGTCTATGCCATAGAGCACGTTATTGGGAACTGCATCAAACACTTCATAATCCGAATTATGGTATTCGTCGTAATAGTCCATTTCAAAGCCTAATGCTTGCATATAGGCAGCTATCTCGTCTTCCGTAGCTTCCCGTTCTGCTAATATATAAGGTTGTATGAGAACTGCGCAAAATTCTTGCTGACTGTTATAAGCGAAGCCTATCATTTGATAAGGCACATTACCAAAGAACTTGTTATGTGCAGCAATGCGGATGAAGAAGTTCTCTAAATCATCCCCTGCGTATTCAAAGTTGTTCAGCTTGATAACAATGTCGTCTTTATCTCCTGTATAGACTTCATTCTCTCCGCCTTTATTAAGGAACTCCACATTTAAATTAGGAAGTGAAATCCATAAGCCGTTGGCATTGGCAAACTTTATGAGTTCTTCTGTTTGCCCTCTCTTATAGCCCTCTGTTGGTTCAGTTTCTCCTGCTGTTTCCTTTTGGCTTCTAACGATATGGGCTGCTTGCTCCAAGAGGCTATTGATTGGCGAGTGCGTTCTATCCATTCTTTGTGAAATTCATTAATATATTCCATAAATCTTCTGATTATGAGTTTAAGGCAAAGGTAATCATTTCTCTTTTAATTACCAATGCTTTAATTGTAACATTTTAGTGAATGGGGGTATAGATGGTAGTTTCTTTTAGAATTGTAGTAGTTATATAAAAGAGAAGCAGCATAAGAGTTCCCTCAAATGCTGCTCTGTTAGCTAAATATGAATAAGTTTTTTATTCCACTCTCTGATAAGAGTACTTCTGACCTGTGGGTGTAACCCCGTCTGCTTCCAATTCTTGCACTGATAAGGTCATTGAATTAAGCAACAGAATATCACTGATAAGCCATTCTTCTTCATCGCTAAACATTTCATAGAGCTTGTTACCGTCTATCTTGTACTTGCCCACTTCTTTATAAGAGTTGTCTTCTGTACTTGTATATTCAAATGTTCCATCATTCTTATAAGTTACATGGGTAGCCACAGCATCACCGCTTGTCATCTTCCATTTACCTATAATGAGAGAAGCATAATCGTCTTGCCCTTTGATTGTACCATTGTCAATATCTACTTCAAATGTTACATTCTTCTTAGTTCCATCGTAATGTATAATATTGACATTGTATTTCCAAACCCTCTTGGAGTTATCTTCTACACTGACCTCAATCTTAGCATCGGCAGGTTCGTCATTTAGCTGTGGTACTTGGATATGCCATAAATCTTCTCCCAATTTGAAATTTCGTCTTCCTACAAAGAAGCCTTTATTATCTCTATGGGTGTATATTGCTTCTTCGTGGGATATAAATTCAGAGGTATAGAGAGTTCCTACATTAGAATATCCAAAGCCTTTCTCAGCTACACAAATAGTATCTCCAGATAAAGAGTAACAGCATTTATCATTTATGATAGAATTATCATAGCCAATAGATATGCCTAAATTTCGTGTAAGAACTTCTTTCGTTTCATTGCCTTTCTTAAAGAGTAAGGCAGATATGACTTTCCCATTATTACTATAAGTTAATGATGCAGCAAAGTTATTATCAATAGGTATTATTTGAAATAATGATATTCCTTGTATGGTAAATTCTTCATATTCTCCATAACCTTTGTAAACTCTACGTATTCTATCAAATTCTTTGTTGTCAGTCCATTCAATAATCTTAGATTTGTCTTCTGCATTGAATGAAGAAACCCATAACTGTTTATTCTTTAAACCTATAAAATTAGCTTGCTTTACTGATGAGTTTTTATAATAATCAAGTAATTCAATATCTTCATAATCACTAATGCCATATTCTTTACAAACTACATCTAAAGGCTCACTTCCCTCTGGGTAGATAGTGCTTACCTCTAATTCATCATCGCCACAGGAACTAACTCCCATGCTTAATGCAACCAATAATGAGGTCGCTAATAATCTAAATGTTTTCATCTTTTAATTTTGATTTAATGTTGATTTCTTGCTGTGATTGTAATGCTTTTATTAGTTCTTAGCCAATATTCTTCATTCGCAGAATATTCACTTCCAAATCCTGTTACATTCTGTTTCTTCTCAGATTCTGCATATCTCTGAAAGATTGTAAGGTTTACATCTAACTCTTTTTGAGCATTGATGTTAATAACAATGGTGTTATTACTAAGTGTTTCGTTAATGACTGCATCTATTCCATCACCAGAATATTTGCCATTGCCTTTAGAATTAAGAATAAACTCTTTACTCTTATCTGCATCAAGAATTTTAATTCTAATAGATTTGTCGTAATATGTGACTCTTACCTTTTGCCCTAATCTTTTTAATCTATATTCATCTAAGTCTTGTTTATTGCAAATAGGAGTTCCATAGTCATAATTCATGTACATAGGTTTACAAATATTCTCCTTAAATTGTACATCTGTTATTTCAAATTCGTTGTTATTCCTTTCACATCCATATATGGATATAGAAAGGAATATCACTATAATATGTATTACTGATTTCATTTTAATTTAATCTTTAAAGCTGTATATAATGATAATTATAACAAATCCTCCAATGAATAGACCTGCTGTAAAGACTGAGAATATATCCATATTGTTAAAGTGATGATATAATGTAGTATATAATAACAATGACGATAATTCCTATTATTATTAATGGTAAGTTTTTAATGATTGCAGCTCCTAAGAAGCAAATTAAAAACAGTAAGCATATTAGTGCAAAAATTAGAATGAACCAATCTTTCGCTTTCATATTTGTTGACTTATTCTTCTCACCTGTTCCCTACGATAAGCTGTTATAAAATAAAAAGATGTGGGAACACTATTTGCTTTATCTTACTGACGGGCTTCTCGCATTGCCTTTGGAGTAGATAAAACAATAGCGACCCACACCAAAGGGCATATAGAAACCTCACAAATATGAGGTAAGTATATATCCAAGTGTGGGTGCTACTGCTATCATCTTCACTCCATTTCAAATTTTGCGAGAATTTGTCAGTAGAAGATAATTTCAATAACACCTTTCGTTAACTATGTCCTTCCAACTCCCTATCTCATTAGTTCATTGGAATTGGTGCAAAGGTAACAAAAGGTTTTAAATCTATCAGCATGGAGTGAGGATAAATAGTAATTATCGTGTTACTAAACAGGGAATTAATGGAGTATTTAAGCAGAATTGCATCTGAACTCTCTAAATCCATGTGGTATCAAATTCACTTCTCCCCATATAAGGACTAAATTCTGAATATTCTTACCCACCTTGAATTACTGTCTTTAGGTCAGCATATTGTTGGATATTCAAGAAGTGCTACCTGTAACATGGCTTATAAGAGTTGAGATAGCTCTAAACTCTGTAAACTTATGGAATAGACTTACTTCTATAAGGCTGAAATGCCAAACTGCCAAGATTGGACTTTAGATGTATCTAAGCTCAATATTTCATTGATTTGGGACAGAACCATTCAGACCACTATAAAGATGAATCTTAATAATCCTGTCCCAATCATTAGAAGCTCAAACAGTCATAAGTCTGTAAGATTTCTTCCTGTCTTAATCCCAAGTATCTTTTAGTAATGGCAACAGAACTATGGTTGAACAGTTCCATGAGCTTTACTAAAGCAAGTTCAGCATTATCACTGTTCATGTTATAGACCTGTCTGCCGAATGTCTTTCTAAGAGAATGGCAACTAAAGTTCTTAATCTTTAATCTGTACTTCTTCTTCACCTCTTTAAGAATGATGTTTATTCTCTGAACTGTGAAGATAGTGCCTTTCTGACTTACTAAGATAGGTGCATTTATTCCAACTGGATTTATATGCTCGTAGCACTCTTTAATGTGCTGCTGTAATTGTGGGTTCAGTCTGATAGTCCTTACCTTGCCTGTCTTCTTCTCAATTACTGTAAACTCGTCTGCACCTAATATCTGTTTCCACCTTAGAGATAGAATATCAGATATTCTTAATCCTGTGAAACATCCCAAACTAATAAGGAGTGAGATTTTATAATTCTCGTCTTTGGCTAACTTCCTTATTAGGTTCATTGCATCAGACCAAACAAGATAGTCTGCCGTTGTGCTTGAATATTTAAGTGACATAATATTCTGTTTTATAATGAAACGAATAGAAGTGAATGTTTATTCTCTGTGGGATTTACTAACTCATTGATTACTAAAGGAACATTCACTAATTAACAAAGTGAATATGATAAGGACACCCAACTTGGAAATTGAGTGCCCTCTACCTTATTATAATTCTCCCTCGTCTGAGAAGCTGTAATATCCTGTATCTGTAATTATGAGGTGGTCTAAGACTTTAATCCTCATAAGTTGGGCTGCTTCCTTGACCTGCTTGGTAATCTCCATATCCTGCCTACTTGGTTTCAGATTACCGCTTGGATGGTTATGTGCAAGAATAAGAGCTACTGAATTGGTAAGCAATGCAGCTTGTAGAATTACTCTTACATCTACGGTTGTGTCTGTTATTCCACCCTCTGATATAAGAGTGTAGCCTAAAATTTGGCTGGCTTGGTTTAGGAACAGAACTTTAAAATATTCTTTGTAACAGATTGTACCCTCCTTATAGGTAGGGAGCAAGTATCTATAAGCGTCCTCTGAACTGATTACTTTATGCAGTTTCTTGAATTTGGGTTTGTAGGACAGTTCCACTTCACCCACAGTATAATCTATATCCATAATGTCTAAGTATTAAAATGGTTTGTTTCCATATTTATAATCCAAAATGGAGTTGCACACCCTGTCATAAAAGGAGAATCCGCAACCTGTATAGAAGTAGCTTAGATATATTGCTTGATATTCTCTTTGTAATGCAGTATTATCTTTCAGCATATTATCCAGCTTCTCTAAAGAGTGTTTCAATGCCTGTACTACCTTTATATATCTAAGGTTGTTATCTACCTCTCCCAAACGGGCTTCCAATTCTCTGATATGTTCTATAAGTTTTTCTATCTGTTTATCCATGATTATAAATTTTAGAAGTTAGTAGAAACAAAGAAAGGACAACTAACTGAATAGCTGCCCTTTCCTCTCTCAATCAATAAAGCCCATTTAATCAATGAACCATTTGTAACGCTCATCTCCATGCAAAGCCGCATTGATTCCCAAAGCCATTTCAGTAGCATTTAAAGAACGGTCTAAGAATGAATCAATATAGCTTGACTTGTTAGCTCCTGTAAGCAGGTTATAGAACTTCCACATATTAAGTTCACTTCCAAAACAGCCAAAGTTATCATCGTGAATGTATGCCTTAGCTACGCTGTTTATTTGCGTATCAGTAAGCAACATTCTTGGCAGTGCCTTTTGATAGCCTGTTGGCAAGCATTGGTAAAGCCGCATCTTACCTATAATCTGTGCGAATTGGTGTTCACTCATGGAAGTGTTGCCTAATTGCTGCATCAGATAAAGATGCTTTGCAGGATTGTAGTTGTTGAACAGTTCCAAAGCCGCACGATAGAGTTCACTTGTACTGCTCACTCTTAAATCATCCTTGTAGCCATTGGTAAAGATGCACATATTGCAACAGACTTGGTTCTTGAAGCCAATAGCCAATCTGAACAGTTCTGGAACTTTCTTGCTGTATAAGTTCATCTGATTATAAGCCCTCACACCTACGATAGACAAGTTCAGCTTATTTCCACCCACCGTTTCATAGATGGTTGGAATGTCAATGCTGAAAGCTGCCCTCTCATAATAAATGGTTTTGTCAGATTCCAACAGTTGGTTGGCTGGCTTATGGATAGCTTCAGGGATTCTGCCTTTGATAATGTGGCTTACTCTTATATCTGCCTGTTCCACTTTCTCACCACTAAAGAATGATTGGGCTGCATCCTGTATGGTTTCCACAAATGCAGCATGGTTGATAGTCAGTTCGTTGTCTTTGGAGAACACAGGGGTAATGCACTCATGCTTTAGATGCTGCAAGGTTGCTTCTTGTGTGTTGGCTTCAATGAAATGATTTACTCTCTTGGGTGCTGCAACTTCTTCTACAATGATTGCTTCTTCTGCAAACTCACCCATGTTTAATGATTCTCTACGCTGTGCCATGGCTGGCATAATTACTAAATCTCTCATAATGAAATTGAATTAAATGGTTATTGATTGAATGGGTTTAATAGGAACGAGCCTAAAACACAAGTGAATTTCTTCGCTTGTATCTTAGGCTGTCCTATGTCTTTCCCTAAAGATTCTTTCAAAGGAAATGAGGAGCATTAGTAAATTATTGGTAGGCTGTGGCAATAGTGCATCATGCCTGCTCTTGGATTAATAAGAATGCTTATTCCTGTCAGCTATCAGATTGCATTTCTAAAGCATTCTTTTTATTTAAGAGCCATGAGGGGGGATAAAATAGTAGTATGGTTGTCCGCTTATATTATATTCTTCTTTTGTAATTAGCAAATTTCCATTTATAATGGCATGAAGGGCACTCTGTATGTGTATCGTCAAACTCTGTTCCACATTTGGGACAGAACAATATGTGTTGGTCTTTATGTCCTTTCCCTAATCTGTTATTTATCCATTGGGGAATAGCTCTGTCTGAGGAAAGGTATTTATTAGCCATTCTTTCAAAAAAGTCATTAGAGCAACAGGTTAAACAGTCTGGGCAAATGCACAATCCATTGGGACACCTTTTACTTTCTCTGGAGTCAATAATCCCGTCTTTGCAATTAAAGCAATGGTTAATATAAATTTCATGATGGTATTCCTTACATTGTGTATTTCCACAATGGTAATATGTGTATTCATTGGAGTCATTTCCTGTACTACGTTTGACAGGGAATAAAATATGACCGCATTCTTTGCATTGGAGTCTATCTACGACTTTCTGGGCTTTAAGCATTACGTCAACGAATTTATTATATTCTCCATCTGCAATGAAACCGCATCCCTTATCCTCTGTGATATTATGCCCTAAGATGTTAAGCATATCTGTTAGCTTATAATCCTGCCATGATTGTTTATATTCAATAGCCGTTCTAAAACATGGTTGATGTTTACACCAGACAAAACTTTTATTGGTAATATGATGTCTCTTGTCAGATAAATTCCCGTAGCAAATATCGGTAGGTCTGGGTAAGTTGCTTTTAAGGTTCTTGTAAATGTCTCTCCAATCTATGTAAAATGGTGGATGGGTTTCACCTGTGTTTTGGATGTAAAAGCCCTTTATGATTCTATTGATAAGTTCCTTGTTCTGAACAGGAATAACCCATTCATCCTTACAGTTGCTTTCAGTCCATTCGTTTAGAATATTGATGATATTAGCCTTTATTTCCTCCTTATTAGAGAACGCATCAATGGATGGGCTTAAAGTGAATCTTGCCTTGTTTATGGTTAGAAGTTCTGGCATAAGGCATTGACTTATTTCATCTGTGCCTTTCATGTTCCAAGTATTGGCTGGATATTTTTTTAGTAAAAGCAACAAAAGCTTAGGTAAATCGTCTATGCAGTTATTCAATTCATCAATTAGATATGCTACATAGTCAATATCGTCATAAGATAAGTTCTTTAGATTTCTTATCCTGCTGATAGCTGTAGTTGTACGTTCTCTAAAATTATCTAAAGCCAATGTGCTATTAGGAGTCATTTGGTATTCAACAAGAAGAAAACCATTAAACTTAGGATTTATCCGTAACCCACCATTACAGGTGTCAAATAACCGTTTAGCATCCAAGTTAATATTTACCTTTTGATTTCCAGACTGTTGTATGGCTATGTCAATAACACTATTAAGAGTTAGAAATGTCTTTTTAGCTGTATAATTTTTAATGGCATCTATGAGTATTTCCAATGAGGGATTTACTTCTGTTTTAAAACCGAATAATGCGGTTTGATAGTCAGCCAATAGTTTGCGCTTGGAGTTTAATAAGGTTTCCAAGAAGCCTATGTTTATTGAGTAATTCTTATTCCTATGTTCTTCAAATAGCTTTCTTATTATAAGTGTTCTGATATTCATTCCTAAATAGTAGAAGTATTTCTCAATAACGCTTATATCTACCATTCTATGCAAATCATTAAGCCATAGCATTAGTTGAATGATTTCATTGTGTGCTTTAGATGTAATATGCTCTAAATGATAGTCTGATTTCTCTTTCTTCCATTGCTGAATTCTGTTGAATATAAGTCTGAATTGATTGAATATTCCTAATCCCCTATAAATAAGGGAATCGCCAATGAAGTCCATTGCATCAGTGAGTAATTGCGGCTCTACCACTTTAAAGTCATAGCCAAATTCATTCAAGATAAGCAAGATAAGCTCTTGGCTATTAAGAGATGCAAATGAGATGTATTTGTATAAGTCTTTTATGAACCATTCCTGTATGGTAGGGTAGTCAGTTATCTGTTTGTGAATAGCTTTCTTAAATGCTTCTGGCTGGAATTTGGATGTGTTGATTGCATATAGTATTCTTAAAATGTATAAGTAGTAAAACTTATCTGCAATCTTATCATGGAATATATATTCTTGAAACAAGACATTCCAATCTTGTTCGCTGTAGTTGAAGAATCTGAATCGCTGAGTTTGTTCATTATAAAATCCTGTGGCAGTTTTCCCTTTAGATTTTAACATAACTTCTGGTAAGTGTTTTACTTGTAATCCCTTATCAGTAGCCCAATAACCTTCTTGGGTCTTGTGATTAAGAAGCTCAAAGTGTATGTAGCAGAGTTGTTCCATGAATATTCTTTTTATGTATCTACAAATGTAGGGCTAAATAAAGAAAAAACAAATTGATTCTCTAACATCTATTCTCTTAATATGCTTCTTACTATTAAAGAATTTGGATATTAGATGCTTGTCAAGTGGATTTAAGGTTAGTTGGGGATTATTCGTACTATCTCTTAATATATTAATAAACAGTACGAAAAATCCTGTTTGCCTATTATTTGGACTTGAAAGCTATCTTAACCACGTTTTTTGAGTTGGTTGGATTCCACTCCTTGCGCTGTTTGGCTATGTTGTTGTCTAATAATAGTTCATTGGGAGTAAGCTCTATCCCTTTGGGTATATATCTTAACAGACCTATTATATAAATCCAGATTATAACTCTCAACACTTTTCTTACCCATCCCCAATTTGTCAGCCAACTTATTAGGAGTAAGTAGTATCTTATTATCCTCCGCAATTAATAGGAGCTTGATATAATATCCTTTCACTTTAATATCTAAATCCACTTTCATAAAGAGGTGGGACAGTGTTATAAAGTTGGGGTGGTCTATGGGGGGAATGCAGTAAAGACTTCTCATTGTAAATTCATATATAGGGTGGTTGATTGGAACAGGGTATCTCTTTCTGACCAACACAGTTCCTATATCCTTATTGAAATTCTTTAGTGCAGTTTCTTCCTCTCCTGTCCGTTTGGCTAAGTCCTTGATTCTCCATCTGACCTTATAATAGTCATTTCTGTATAAGGACAGGCAGAAGAACCTGTACAAATTGGGCGGATTGAGCTTATCTACAATAGACTTGTTAATGGTGGCATAATCCTGCCTAATGCTGCTTATCCTGTTTTGCAGGTATCTTTGAGGTATCTTCATATTCATTAGTAGCTGATTGAATAGTATTGGTAAACATTAAATCTCTCTTTTCACGTTCCATCTTATAATAGTAGGCAGCTCCAAAGTATATCTTGGCTTCCTTTCTGTTATGGAATTTCTTTCCTGTTGGCAGATGAATTATCATTTCAGTTTAAATATTAGTAAGTTAATAAGCCAACTTCTGCAATGCAATATAATAGGTCGTAACCTTTCCATTCTTCTTTCTCCTTGTCTTTAGATAGTTATTAAGATTAGCCCACAATCCAATGTGAACCTTGTTATCTTTTACTCCCTGTTTAAGAGCCTTAGCCCTTATCTGCTCATAAGTAAATTCTTCCATTTTAGATATTCTGAATAGTTTGTAGTCCGCTTATCTGTGTGGTGGGATTATCTGTTTGTGGTACTATAAAGATAGTAATTCCATGAGTGGGAAACTAATGATAAGACCACAATTCAGAAGTATTGAGTAGGCAGGGAAACCTCTCACATTTCCCTGCTTCTTGTCAATCTTCCTTGTTATGTTCAAAACATAGGACTAAGTGTATAATCCCATTCTCATTCTTGAAAGCTATTCTTGGATTATCAACTTCCTTATATGTAATGGAAGTTATAATAATGGGGAACAGTTCATTCTCATTATAAAGTTTGAGGCTATTTGCAATATATTCATTAGAACTATATTCTGGGAGAATGAAACTGAACAAGTAGAGCTTGACATCATTGTATTGCTGCATTTTAGCTCTTAGTATTTCTTGCTTAGCAATTATTGCTTCGTAGATAGTGCTTAAATATGAACTGGATTGTATGATATATGGATTCATTGTTTTATTATTTAGTTGGTTAAGAATTAAGCCCACCTGTCACATGGGCTTTGCTATTGGTGGCTTATGCTTCCAGAGCTTCTTTCAATATCTTAATGAAGTCATTCTCTGATTTAATCTCTTTCCACTTATCCTCTTTGTAGTTCTTGTATTTCAGATTGTCAAGAGCTTTGAATGCCTGTTCTTCACTTGTTGATATGGCATGGCTGTTGAAACCTTTGATGAAGTAACGTTTGGTAATGAAAGAGACATCCATCTTAGCCGCCTTACATAGGTTGATGAATTTGTTCCCTCTTTCAATGTCAACCTTTGCATCTTTGGGGAATGTAAACCCTTCTCCTTGCAGTACATTGTTTACCTGTTTGTCAGATAGACTTTTACCTGTGTAAATCAGCATAGCAGTGGTTGGATTGAACCCTTCGTTTAGCAATTTTGCTACATTTTGGAACAGTTCATCATTGGAAGTCAAAGAAGCTACAACCAATCTGTCTTTTTTATCCCAACTGGTGCCTACATTATTAATATCGACCAAGTATTCACCAACATTCTCAATATCCCTAACGTGAACATTTGGAATCAAATTCTGATATTTCCCTGTTGCAATCAGTTTGGCGAATGCCGTACTTCTGTGTTGCCCATCAAGGATAACGAAGTAGTCTTTGGCTTCTTCCTTAGTCAGTTCCTTTCCATTGATGTCCGTTACAGTATAACCTGCTTCAATCAGTTTGAACGCTTCCATTACAATAATGGGGAAAGCCTTGTCATATTTATTGGCGGCTATCAAAGCTATAAAACCATCCACTTTCTTAGAGTTTACAGGTCTGTTGTTCTTTACAAATGCTATCTTCTTCTGTTGTTCCGTTCTTGCACCTGTTTCTTCATCCACTACAGAGAATGTGAAAGAACTGTTGACAGCTTTCTCCTTAGATATTCTTTCAAACTCCTTTGCCTGTTCCATTTGGGTTTTGGCTTCATCAACGACTTTCTGTTGTGCTGCTATTACAGCTTCGTTTCTGTTGCCTTTTACAAGGCGGTTCAGTTCTTTCTCTTCTTGCTCAAAGACTTTAGTCAGTTCTTCTATGTTACCCATAATTGCGTTATTTGATTCTACACTGTTGTTTACCATCTCTGTTGCATTTAAATTTAAATTTTCCATTGTAATTTATTTTTTAAGTTGTTATTACTAATTCAGTGCAACCCTCAAACCTATGTACACTTGGTTATCTGATTACGCTGCAAAACTACTTGCTTCTGGGCTGATTAAAAGAGAGAAATTAATGAGTGGTTTTACTTCCCCTCTTAATTGTCAGCTCTTCCGCTATCGTTTTGACGGTGCAAAGATGGGATATAATGGTAGGATTAAAAGAGAGAAAAAAAGTCCTGCTTTCATGTACCCTCTTAATGGTACGGAGCAGGACTTGATTGTTTATCAGTGTGTTATTAGAAGTATATGCTATTCACAGTATCAATTCTTTTGTCTTTATATTGCTTGATGTAACCTTTTAAAATATCTTCATCATCTGAGAATTTACTATGTTTAGATAGTTTGGTAAAGTAGATAAGCCTTGATATGAGCAATGTCTTACTAAGTGAAATGGTGCTTCCTTTCTTCTGTCTGACATTAAACTGTTTGTTATATGGCTCTAAATTGAAGAAGTCATTGAACATCTTATAGAACAGCCATATCTGAACGGATTCCTTTTCTTCTGCATGGGTGCTTATGCTGACTTGTTGGCTCTGCATCCAAGGATGTTCCTCTATCTCTTTTAGGTTGTTGGCAATGGTAGTAGCCAAGTAACCTATTGCATTGGCATTGTCAATTACTATCTGATGCTTGCCCTCAACCTTTACAGAGACTGTGATAGGCTTCTTAAAACTTACTCCAAATTGGTTAATCTCCTTATGGTTGTCAGCTATGGCTTTGGCGAATTTGATGAGCTGTTCTATTCCAATGCCTGTAGCTTTCATTCCGTCCAAGCACGTTCCACAAGTATAATCAAAGATGAACAGAAGTAGAAACCAGAACTTATCTATATCAACTCCTAAACCTTTCAGTGTATTCTGTATGTCCTCATTGGCGATATAATCTTCGTATGTGAAGTTGCCATATAGTTTATTCTGATTGTATCTCCTTATGAATAGAGGTAAGGCGGTAGTGCCACAGACGTATCTTTCTCCTGTGGCTGGGTCTATATCTATGTCTGGAACATATTTAACGGCTATGGCTTCCATGTATTCCAAACGGGTATCAATGCTTATGTAATCTTCCTTTAGCTTCTCCATAATTATTAGTTTAAGGCAAAATTAAAAAATAATCCCCACCTGCATTGCTACAAGTGGGGAATTTGTGGGTAGGATATGCTTTAGTAATCAGAATCTCCTGTAAACGTATCCATGAGTTTATCCATCTGCTCACCTATGCACTTGTCTATTAGCTTTGCATAGTGGGCAGTCATTCGTGTATTGGTATGTCCTAACATTTTAGAAACGACTTCCAGAGATATGTTATTAGCTAATGTAACGGTACTTGCAAACGTGTGCCTACTTGTGTGGAAGCAAATTCGTTTATTGATTCCACAGAGTATAGCTATATCCTTTAGATATTTGTTAATGTCCGCAGGGTCTTGAATAGGGAGTAATTTCTCTCCACCCTTGTACTTATCCAATATCAACTTGGCGATAGGGAGTAGGGGAATGCGTGATAAAACTCCTGT